>Ga0169931_10000025_pt1 | contig 189658 bp, 167 predicted proteins | sample Kivu_15m_20L_FD_129675 | JGI IMG/M metagenome (GOLD analysis project Ga0169931, IMG submission 129675) | Freshwater microbial communities from Lake Kivu, Western Province, Rwanda to study Microbial Dark Matter (Phase II) - Kivu_15m_20L... | ecosystem: Environmental > Aquatic > Freshwater >...
AACAATCAGACGGCAAGGCCGTCGTTCCGAGACCGACTCCTGTTCGGCGCTGGTGCAGAGCAGGCGCTGCAAATCGAGGAACAATCAGACGGCAAGGCCGTCGTTCCGAGACCGACTCCTGTTTGGCGCTGGTGCAGAGCAGGCGCTGCAAATCGAGGAACAATCAGACGGCAACGCCGTCGTTCCGAGACCGACTCGCAAATTGTGTTGCGGTAGCCCACTACTGACACGCCCACCACTGACACACCCACTACTGCGATACCCGCTGGCAACTGACAATCACGCCGTCTCGCGGAACAGCTCTCGGCCGATCAACATACGGCGAATCTCCTGTGTACCCGCACCAATCTCATACAGCTTCGCATCGCGCAGCAGCCGCCCAGTGGCGTACTCGTTAATGTAACCATTGCCGCCCAGAATCTGTATGGCCTCCAGCGCCAGCTTGGTAGCGAGGTCAGAGCTGAACAGGATGGCGCCGGCAGAATCCTTGCGCGTGGTTTCGCCGCGGTCGCAGGAGCGCGCTACCGCGTAAACATAAGCGCGTGCAGCATTCAGACTGGTGTACATGTCAGCCAGTTTGCCCTGAATAAACTGAAAGTTACCAATGGCTTCGCCAAATTGTTTACGGTCATGCACGTAGGGCAGCACCACATCCATGCAGGCCTGCATGATGCCCAGCGGTCCGCCGGATAATACTACGCGCTCGTAATCCAGGCCGCTCATCAGCACGCGCACACCGCCGTTTTCCTTGCCCAGAATGTTCTCGGCCGGTACCACACAGTTGTCGAATACCAGCTCACAGGTGTTAGAGCCGCGCATGCCGAGTTTGTCGAGTTTGGGTGAGCGGCTGAAGCCGGGGGTGTCGCGCTCTACCAGAAAGGCCGAGATGCCTTGTGAGCCGGCGTCGATGTCAGTTTTGGCGTAGATCACATACACATGGGCATCGGGGCCATTGGTAATCCACATTTTGCTACCGTTGAGCACAAAGTTGTTCCCGTCACGCCGCGCGCTGAGTTTCATACTGACCACGTCGGAGCCGGCGCTGTGTTCACTCATGGCGAGTGCGCCGATGTGTTCGCCGCTGATCAGGCCGGGCAGGTAGCGGATCTTTTGTGCATGGGTGCCGTTGCGGAAAATCTGGTTTACACACAAATTGGAGTGAGCGCCGTAGCTGAGGCCAACACTGGCGGAGGCGCGGCTGATTTCCTCAGTGGCAATGACGTGGGCGAGATAACCCATGCCGGCGCCGCCGTATTCTTCTGACACGGTAATGCCTAAAAGTCCCAGGTCACCCATTTTGCGCCACAAGTCGGCAGGGAAGTTATTGCTCTGGTCTATCTCGGCGGCGCGCGGCGCAATTTCGCGCGCGGCAAACTGCTGTATCTGATCCTGCAACATCTGCAGGCTGTCGTCGAAGTCAAAACTGAGCTGTGGATACTGGGCAAGGGTAGCTGGCATACAATCGGTCTCAAGCAGCGTTTTATGTGCGGTTGAGCCCGATTCTAAACCATAACTGAACTGATTCACATCATGCGGCAAAGCGGCGCGACATCATGCTCATCAGCTTGATGAGCCTTGTGCCGGGGTTAATCTGCTACAGCAGCGCCAACTATCGGTCGCTGCAGCATCCACTATCGATCGCTACACCAGCGTCTTGCAGGCGGCACCGATCAGGCTCAGTGCCTCATCAATTTCGGCCTCGGTAATGTTCAAGGGCGGCAGCAGACGAATTGAGTTGCCTCCAGCTTTCACGGCCAGCAACTTGACATGCGTAAAGGCTTTGATCAGGTCGGCATTCACACATACACAGCGTAATCCGACCATCAGGCCCAATCCGGTATGTTCGGCCAGTACTGTCGGATACTGAGCAATCAGGGCATCCAGACCGGCGCGCAGTTGTTGTGAACGCAGTTGCACGGTGCGTAAAAATGCCGGATCACTGATGTGATCAAGCACTGCATTTCCCACAGCGGTGGCCAGCGGGTTGCCACCAAAAGTGCTGCCATGGGTGCCAGCCGTCATGACCTCTGCGACTTTTTGAGTCGACAGGCACGCGCCTATCGGGAAGCCGCCACTCAGGCCCTTGGCCGATGCCAGCAGATCCGGGGTCACCCCCAAGGCCTCATGCGCAAACAAGTGGCCGGTGCGGCCCATGCCGGACTGCACCTCGTCAAACATCAGCAGAATGCCATGTTCATCACATAACTGGCGCACCGCTTTCAGGTAATCGGACGCGACCGCCCGAATGCCTCCTTCACCTTGCACCGGCTCCAGAATCACGCCGGCGGTGTGTTCGGTAATTGCCGCGCGTAGCGCCTGCAGGTCACCAAAAGGCACCTGATCAAAACCGGAATCACCCACCAGAAAACCTTCAATGTGCAAGGGGTTAAGACACGCAGCAATGGGCGCCAGCGTACGGCCATGAAAGGACTGGGTCAGCGAAATAATTCGTACGCGCTGTGGTCGGCCATGATGATAGTGATACCGGCGCATCATTTTGAAACCACATTCCACAGCTTCAGTGCCGGAATTGGCAAAAAACACGCGGTCCGCAAAACTCAGGTCCACCAGACGCTGCGCCAGACGCTCAGTCGGAATATTGCTGAACAGGTTTGAGGTGTGCCACAGGCGCTCGGACTGCTCACGGATGGCCTTGACCAGGTAAGGGTGGCAATGGCCCAGACAGTTCACCGCAATACCGGCGGTAAAATCCAGATAACGTTGTTGATCAGCGGTGTACAGGTAAACACCAAGGCCACGTTCAAATTGCAGTTCCGGGTGGCCATAATTGGCCATTAACGCTGAGCTCATCTGTTGATCCTGGCAGTGCGATGGTGCAAGAGGGTTAGGTCATCGTGTGCTGTGATATTCTAGCCGCGGTTACTTCGTCTGTATAGGCAGTTTTTGCCGGGAGCAAAGTATGTTATTCGCAGATAAAACACGCATGGTTACTGAAGCGGCAGCGTTAAAAGGTCGCGCACAGCCGATGCGCATCAGTGGTGTTCATACCATCACCGGTCAATCCATGGTAGCGCCGTTTGCGGCCGGGCTGCAGCAGGCCGTGTTTGGCCTGGGATGTTTCTGGGGCGCAGAGCGGGTGTTCTGGCGACAAGCGGGTGTGGTCAGCACGGCAGTGGGTTACGCCGGTGGTTTTACGCCCAACCCCACCTACGAGGAAGTGTGCAGCGGGCAGACCGGGCATACCGAAGTGGTGCTGGTGGTGTTTGATCCGCAGATTGTCAGTTTTGAACAGTTGCTGGCAGTGTTCTGGGCGTCTCACGATCCGACACAAGGCATGCGTCAGGGCAACGACCGTGGTACCCAATACCGCTCGGCGATTTACACGCTGGGTGATGAGCAGGCGCAAGCTGCCCGCGACAGTGCTGAACAGGCGCAAGAAAGGTTAACTGCTGCGGGTCTGGGTAGGGTGACAACTGACATTGCACCTGCGGCGGAATTCTATTATGCCGAGGAATATCATCAGCAGTACCTCGATAAAAATCCCAATGGTTATTGCGGGATACGGGGTTTGCCGTGTTTGATCGGCACTTGACGCATCACCTGTACAAATGTCACTAAACTGTCATAAAAATGTAGTTGAATTGACACCGTTCTGTCACATGACATATTGATGACAGTGGTGCAGTAAAACACGGGAGAAACCAGTTTTGACAAACACTTCAAAGTCGCTGCTGTTGATGTTAGCGATTTCAACATCAGCGGCGACAGCCCAGGCGCAGGACCTCGATTACTCAGCAGATATGCGCTTTGGCTATTATGGTTTTGAGCGTGATGAACGCAATGGCAGCACCACGGATGATGACCAGTTCCGCCTGCGGATACGTGCCGGCCTGTTGTGGACAATGAGCGACACCTGGTCGTTTAAAGGCCGTTACGCGGGGCGTTTCCACGATACGCGTAATCAGGGCGACTTCGTACACCTGTTTAACGGTCTGTTGCCTGGCGCCTCGTCGCTGGCGCCCGGGCAATCGAGTTTTGATGAGTTTTTTGTGCGTGCCCGTTATGGCAAGTGGGATCACCGCATTGGTCGGTTTCAGAGCAACAATCGCCTGATTGGTGCAGCAGCCAAGTCCTTCAGTCGCACCAACTCCACGGGATGGGATGTGGGCTGGACGGATGGGATACAAAGCACTTACCGTGCCGACCACGGCATCAATTACACGGCCATTATCGAGCGCAACGACAAAGACGGTCCCAGCAATCTGCGCCGCTCGCCACTCGGTTTTGATAAGTCCGCCAGTCGCGTGGGCTACTACCTCAGCGCAGATGCTGCCGAGACGGACGGTTTCTGGGCACAACGCTCCATTGACGTCACCTACATCCCATCCCGTCCTCGCTGTACTACAACGGCATCGCGGCTGGTATGGAGCGGGATTACCTGGGTGTCAGCGGTCGCCTGGCTACCCGTATCAATCTCTATCAACAAATGAACCTGGTCAGTGGCGTTGAACTGGCGTGGGCACCGGAGACACAAAGCAGTTCTGCCGCCAATATGACCGGCACCGGCAAGACGGGCGGCACTGCCTGGCAGGTCTCGCTGAACCTGATGAATATCCGCCCCGGCCACAGCCTCGGCGTGGTGTATGGCGAAAATGACGCCGGCTGGCTGCTATCCGCCGACTTTATCCCCAATCAACTGTTGGCTGAAATCCGTTATGCCTGGGTCACCATGCCTGGACACCTGCTGGAAGCCCGCGTGCGCGAGCGCACAGACCTCAACCTGCTGCGCAATGCCCGCCTCAAACGCGACGAAACCGACATGTACCTGCGTTACTCCATGAGTTTTTAAAAAAACAACCGAGTGCAAATATCACAAAAATGTAGTTAAATTGTCGCCTTCATGCCGTTTGATGGTTGGATGGCAACAGTTTGATTGTTGCTCAGACATGGCCTGGCTGCTACGTCTGAACATTTGTGAGGGGTGATGCGCTTGAAGCTGACGTCAAGACTGCTGTTAATGGCATGTGTAATGGTGTTAACAGTGCCGGTGGCAAATGCCCAGGGTATTGATTACTCAGGTGATATTCGCATTGGTTTCATCGATATTGAGCGAGATGAACGCAGCGGCCAACAGACGGATGACGAGGAGTTCAGGCTGCGTGTCCGTGCGGGTCTGCTGTGGACCATCAACGACACCTGGTCGTTTAAGGGGCGTTACGCCGGCCTTGTCCATGATTCGCGCAATCAGAGCGGCTTCATAGGTCCGTTCAAGGGTCTGACCTTGGGCAACTCGTCGATCGCTCCGGGGCAATCAGCGATTGATGAGTTTTTTGTGCGTGCACGGCATGGCAAATGGGATCACCGCATAGGTCGCTTCCAGAGTAATAATCGCCTGATCGGCGTGGCTGCAAAATCACTCAGTCGTACCAACTCTATCAGCTGGTTTGTTGGCTGGACCGATGGTTTGCAAAGTACCTACCGCGCTGATCACGGTCTCAATTACACCGCCATTATTGAGTTCAATGACAAAGATGGCCCCAGCAATGTGCGTCGGGCGCCACTGGGTTTTGACAAGTCCTCAAGTCGCGCCGGTTATTATGTCAGCGTCGAGGCCGCCGATACTGATGGCTTCTGGGCGCAGCGCTCGGTTGACGTGACCTACATTCCCTCGTCGCTGTACCACAATGGTTTCGCAGCAGGGCAAACACGCGATTATCTGGGTATCAGCGGGCGGCTGGCCACACAAGTGACCATCCGCGAGCAGATGAAACTGGTCAGCGGTGTTGAACTGGCGTGGGCACCGGAAACCCAGACCAGAGCGGCGGCCAACCTGCCAGGCACCGGCAAAGCCAAAGGCACCGCCTGGCAATGGTCACTGAACCTGATGGATATTCTGCCAGGTCACAGTATCGGTTTAGTCTACGGGGAGAATGAGGCCGGCTGGTTGTTAGCAACAGACTATTCCAACAACCAATCCCTGCTTGAGTTCCGCTACGCATGGGAGCCAATCTCCGGCCACCTGCTGGAAACCCGTATCCGCGAACGCGATGACCTCAACCTGCTGCGCAACGCCGCCCACAAACGCGCCGAAACCGACATCTACCTGCGCTACACCATCAGCCTGTAAGCCGGGGACGGAGGTGGCGAAAACCACCACCTCAGCGGTGTATTGGGGACGGAGGTGGCGAAAACCACTACCTCCGTCCCCAATAAAAAAACAAGCAAGCGCGCTGAATTTGGTCTATGAAACCTGTGGACGGGGAACCCGGGGACGGAGCTGCCTGCGGCACCACCGTCCCCATGTCCCCCCATGAGAGACCAGCGCTTGTGAACCATCCAACATGTTTGCATCATGGTGCTGCCGGCGGTGTCACTGGCAGTTGCCATCGTTATCTGGCGTCGGCCGACGCCCATGTGTTGGTGGACTGCGGTTTATTTCAGGGGCAGGATGTCACCGCACCGGATCACCACAGTCAGCACCGCATTGCATGTGATCTCACCGCCATTCGTGCGCTGGTGGTCACCCACGTGCACATTGATCATATGGGGCGCATTCCCTATTTGTTTGCGGCCGGCTTCCGCGGTCCGATTATGTGCAGCGAGCCCTCAGCACGACTGTTGCCGCTGGTGATTGAAGATGCACTTAAGGTGGGTTTCACCAAAGATGAAACGCTGATCAACCGTTTTCTGGCGGCTGTAGAGCAGATGTTGTGCCCCATCCCTTACAAACACTGGCACACGGTGGTGGATAACCCGCAGCTATGTGTGCGCGTTCGTTTGCAGCGCGCTGGGCATATTCTGGGCTCGGCGTACGTGGAGTTCGACAGCCACTACAAAGCAGAAAACCGCCATGAACGGCGCGAACGCCTGCGCAGTGTCATTGAGCACGCGCTGCAGAATCAGGGTACCGTGATGATCCCGGCATTCAGTATCGGGCGCACCCAAGAGATTCTCTACGAGCTTGAGGGTCTGATCCACGACGCACGCACAAAACGCAGCGCCTCGGATAAAACCCGCTCAACGCTGGACTGGACTCAATTGCAAGTCATTGTGGATTCGCCGCTGGCGTCCAAATTTAACGAGGTCTACCGCGAGCTCAAACCATTCTGGGACGCCGAGGCCCAGCAGCGTGTCAGGGCAGGGCGCCACCCGCTGAGTTTTGACAATCTGATCACCATCAACAATCACGGTGACTATGAAAAAACCGTGGCCTTTCTGGCCAGAACCCGCCAGCCAGCCGTGGTGATCGCCGCCAGTGGTATGGCGGCCGGCGGACGCATCGTCAACTACCTCAAAGCCATGCTCGCCGACCCGGCGCACTGTGTGCTGTTTGTGGGGTATCAGGCACACGGTACACCGGGCCACGCCTTACAGCAGATTGCCGCCGGCAAGCGTGACGCGCACATTACTCTGGAGGGCGAACACATTGAGGTCAAGGCGATGATCCGCAGTATCGGAGGGTACAGCGCACATGGTGATCAGAAAGATCTGCTGAACTTTGTCAGCCGCATGCGCCGCTGGCCCAGCCTGATCAGGATTATTCACGGCGAGCGCAAAGCGCGGCAGACACTCGCCGATGCTTATCAACGCATGGCAGCGGCGCAGGGCAAAACCATTGAGGTATTGATTCCGGCTAAGGAATGAGCCTTAAAGATAAACACTGAGCTTTCAAGACAAGCACTGAGTATTTAAGACAAGCACTGAGTATTTAAGACAAGCACTGAGTATTTAAGACAAGCATTGATTATTCAAGACAAACACTGAGCCGGCGCCGCAGCGCCGATGCTCAGCGTGTCAGACCGCGGTTATCCTCAGGCAGGGGATGACGCGAGGCCAGCAGATATATTGCAAACGAGGTAATAAACAGCATCAACATCAGACCTTGCGGCGCACCAGCAAAATGACCTGCCAGACCCACACCACCCATAGCCAACGCAGTTACGTGAATGATCAGCACCGTTTGTCTGGTATCAAAACCCATATTCAGCAGACAGTGGTGCAAATGATCGCGACCGGGTTTAAACGGCGAGCTGCCGCGAAGTGGACGACGAATCATCAGGCTGACGGTATCCATCAACGGGACTGCCAGGAACCACAGTGCGTAGACCGGAGCAATAAACGCCTTGTCGCCCTGTGTGCTGGCAATCAGTAGCCAGGCAATATGAAACCCGAGCAAGGTACTGCCCACATCACCCAGATACACCAGCGCACTCTTTTTCCACAACAGGCGGAAGTTAAGGGCCAGGAAGGTCAGCAGCGACACAATCACAATCTGACTGAAACTCAGCAGCGCACTCTCGCCAGCGCTCAATGCCGCCACCGATAACAACACCAGCGAGATCACCGACAAGCCACCGGACAAGCCGTCCAGCCCGTCACTCATGTTGATCGCATTAATCACGCCCACCGTGGCAAAAATCGTCACCGGTATCGCCAGCAAACCCAGTTCAACAGGTCCGTTGAAGGTAATTTCACCCAGTGATGTCAGTTGCACGTTGGCAGTCACCGCCATCACCCAGGCGGCCGTGGCATGCATCGCCATGCGCAGCGATACACGTATGTCGTACAAGTCGTCCAGCACTCCTACAAGCAACACAAATCCGGACAAGGCCAACAGGATTTTGTAGTCATTCATGATGACTGGCGAGTGCATACAGATGGAGAGTGTGCCCATGTAGATACCCATACCACCAATCATCGGCGTTGGGCTTGTGTGTGTTTTTCGTCCACCGGGAATGTCCAGCAGTCCCGCGCGCGCCGCAAACGGGCGCAGTGCGACCAGGGCCACCGCTGTCATTAAAAACGCACTCAAACGTGTAGAGAGCATTTTGTTCACCCATACTTGCGGCAAAACTCACGTGCCATGTGACTACATGGATATCTTTGCTTCTGGCTTCAATCCAACATCCTGGCAGGAAACCTACCTGTCGCCTGCCACTCAGTTCTTCTGTCAGTTACCGCCCGTATGACAACTGCGTACCCGTTGCTGTAATCAGGCGCACATCCAACTTGCCGTCACCGTTTGCATCCCGATATTGAACCGCGTTACCAAACGCATCTTTGTTAGCTGCACGGAAAGCCTGATCAGAAGTCGTCAACGGCAACACAAAGAAGTTAGGCTTGAACACACCGACCGTCGGGATAGTTACAAACCCGGTATTCCGGTCTGTGCTGGGCGTCAGGCCAAAGGCGCGAACGCTGTTAAAGAACGTGGCTGATTCAATAAACGGTACCACTCGCTGAGTAGCGCCGTTGGCACAGCGCACGCCAAACGCGTAAGCTGGGCTGTTCAAGGCGCCTGTCGGCTCAATGAAGCTCAGAGCACCACACGCTGCCAAGTCAAGGCCAGTCAGATTGTCGTAAGCAAAGGCTCCCGAGAAACGCTCGCCGTTGCCTACTTGCAGTGTGATGGCACCATTTGAACTCATGCGGAAGGGGAAGCCCGCGCGTTCAACGGTAGTAACAAATTTCACCAGGTCAATTGGCGCAGGTGCGAGTTCAATCGCAAAACCGCCATTGATGATCACACCAGAGCCATCAGCGTTAAAGCGCACTCCTGTCGGAACTGTTGCCGGTACCGCTCTGATAGCCGCAACCGTGCCACTCTAAGTCTCCCCCGGCAAGCTGATGGTGACCAGGCCAGTGACGCTGTCTACGCGGACACTGGTGGTACCTGTCTCAAGCTGGCTGACGTTGGCGACACGGCTACTGGCATCATGGTGCGTTTCTCAGTTATTTTGTCGTGCATAAAGCATGGGCGGAAGCAGGTACTCAGTGTAAAAATTTGTAAAAATCATCATGCAGGCAGATGCTATTCCTTTGAGCAGCACCCAGCCGGCCAAAAATAGGGCTTTTGTGGAAAAAATCGGGCAGAAACGTGGCGGTTTTTGTGGATTGACTTTCGCGGGTGTACGCCCGTGTTGCAAATCAGCTACACTCGCGCTCAGTAGGAAGAGCCAAGTCGACTTCACTCGCAGAGGCTGGGGAATCCGACACTTGGCACCAAGACAAAAATAAGGCATAGCAGGACATTATGCGTCTGAAAAGTATCAAACTCGCCGGCTTCAAGTCGTTTGTTGATCCCACCACGGTGAGCTTTCCCAGTAATCTGTGCGCGGTGGTCGGCCCTAACGGTTGTGGCAAGTCCAACATCATCGACGCCGTGCGCTGGGTGATGGGTGAGAGTTCCGCCAAAAACCTGCGCGGCGAGAACATGACCGACGTTATTTTTAACGGCTCGGGCGGGCGCAAACCGGTGGGGCAGGCGAGTATCGAGCTGATTTTTGACAACAGCGAGAACCGCATCACCGGCGAGTTTGCCAAATTCAGTGAAATTTCCATCAAGCGCCGCGTTTCCCGCGATGGCGACAACGTCTACATGCTCAACGGCACCAAGTGCCGCCGTCGTGATATCACCGACCTGTTTCTGGGCACTGGCCTTGGGCCGCGCAGCTACTCAATAATTGAACAGGGCATGGTGTCGCGGCTGATCGAGTCGCGCCCGGAAGACCTGCGTGTTTTTATTGAAGAAGCTGCGGGCATTTCCAAGTACAAGGAGCGCCGGCGCGACACTGAAAACCGCATCAAGCGCACCCGCGAAAACCTCGAGCGCCTGACCGACATCCGTGATGAGCTCGGGCGGCAGTTGCAGCACCTGCAACGCCAATCGCAGTCGGCGGAAAAATTTAAAGAATACAAGGTGCAGGAACGTGACCTCACAGCGCAGTTTAATGCGCTGCGCTGGCGTGCGCTGGACAACGATGTGGTCAGCAAACAGCAGGTAATACAGGCGCTGGAGATTCAGATTGAAGCGGTGATTGCCGATCAGCGCGCACTCGATGCCACACATGAGCAACTGCTGGTGAATCAGACCGATCTGAACGATCAGCTGAGCGAAGTGCAGGCGCGTTTTTACGGCATCGGTGGCGACATTGTGCGCATCGAACAGACCATTGAATTTCATCTGGAGCGCATGAAACAACTGCGCCGCGACCTCGACGACAACCGGCAGACCTTCACCTCGGCGCAGTCGGAGATGGATATCGATGTCTTCAAGTTGGAGAACCTGCAGAACGAGCTGCAAATCCTGACGCCTGAGCTTGAAATGGCCGAGCATACCCAGGAAAAATCCAGCATTCAGCTGGAAGAAGCCGACGAAAAAATGCAGCACTGGCAGCAGCAGTGGGATGAGTTCTCGCGCCGCTCCGAGGAACCCCGGCAGACCGCGGAAGTGGAGCAGTCGCGCATTCAGCAGCTGGAAAAAATCGTCGATCGCGGCATCGAGCGGCGCACGCGTCTTCGCGAAGAGCGTCTCGTACTTGGCGAAAATCCCGATCAGGCGCTGATCGACGAGTTGTCCATGCAACTCACGCAGATGGAAGACAACATCGACGCGCAGCAGACACGCAACGGCGAGCTCGCCTCACGCATCGATCAGGAGCGTAACCGCGGCCAACAACTGGCGCATGAACTTGACCAGGCGCGCAGTCAGCTGCAACGCCAGAAGGGCCAGTTTGCCTCGCTGGAAGCCCTGCAAAAAGGCGCACTCGGCCAGACCAACAACACGCTCAACAAATGGCTCGCCCAGCACCAGCTCGACAACCACGCCCGCCTCGGCGAACACATCAAAGTCGCCGCCGGCTGGGAACACGCCGTCGAAGCCGTGCTCGGCGACACCCTGCAAGCCCTGTGCGTTGAGGACATCAATACCGTCGCTGCTGCGCTTGCGACCTTGCCCGCGGGTGCGGTGGCGGTGCTTGAAACCGGGACGGAGGTGCCAAAGGCAGCTCCGTCCCCGTTGTTGTCGTCCCCAGCGCTCGTCTCCCTTGTTACGTCGACTCTCCCGCTGGGCAGCCTGCTTGCCGGCATCTCCACCGCTGAATCGCTGGAGCAAGCGTTGTCCATGCGCGCAAGTCTGGCAGCAGGCGAATCCGTGGTAACGCGGCACGGCATCTGGCTGGGACGCAACTGGATTCGTGTGCGCAAGGCAGTGGACGCCAGCGAGGGTCTGCTGACGCGCAAAGGCGAGATGACGCGTCTGTCTGAACAGATGGACATGCTGCAGAGTCAAGTGGATGAGTTACAAGAGCAGCAACAGGTCAGCTGCGACAATCTGCGCGATCTGGAAAGTGAGCGCGAGGCCCTGCAGCGCCAGATCGCACAGTTCAGCCGCGACTACAGTGAACTCAAGGCCCGGCTCAGCGCACGCATCATGAAAGAAGAACAAACCACCCAGCGTCGCCAGCGCCTGCAGTTTGAACTGGAAGAGTTGCAGAAACAGCTGGAAGTGGAGCAAGAAAACATCACCCAGGCGCGCGAGAATTTGCAAAACGCACTCGACGCCATGGAGCATGACATCGAGCGCCGCGAATCGCTGCTGCAACAGCGCGATGAACTGCGTCACACGTTGGATCAGGTGCGTCAGAAAGCCCGTCACGACAAAGACATGGGCCATCAGCTGCGCCTGCGCGAACAACTGTTGCGCTCGCAGATAGCCGCCATGGACGACGCCAAAAAACGTGTTAGCACCCAGGTACAACGCGCGCGTGACCGCATCGAATCCATCGAGAAACAACTCAACGAATCCGACATGCCGCTGGAAGGCAAACGCATGGAGCTCGAGCAGCTGTTGCAAAAGCGCCTCGACATTGAAGAACAGATGACCAAAGCCAAGGCCGCCGCCGATGCCAACGAACATCAACTGCGCACGCTGGAGCAACAACGCATCGCATTTGAGCGCAAAGCCGCCGGCGTCCGTGAGCAGCTGATGGAAAGCCGCCTGAAAACCGAAGGCGATCTGGTCAAACGCGAAGCACTGGCCGACCAGCTGCGCGACGCCCGTTACGACCTGCAGACCGTGCTCAATAATCTGCCTGCCGACCTGACCGCGCAGGCCTGCGAAGCGGAGCTGGAAGCGATCGGCCAGCGTACCTCCAAACTCGGCGCCATCAACCTCGCCGCCATCGACGAATACGCCCAACAGTCCGAACGCAAAACCTACCTGGACGCACAGAACGAAGACCTCGAAAAAGCGCTCGCCACGCTGGAAAACGCCATCCGCAAAATCGATCGCGAAACCCGCACGCGCTTTAAAGAGACCTTCGAGAAAATCAACGCCGGCCTGCAGGAACTGTTCCCCAAAGTGTTCGGCGGCGGCCACGCCTATCTCGACATGACCGGCGAAGACCTGCTCGACACCGGCGTTGCCATCATGGCGCGCCCGCCCGGCAAAAAGAACAGCACCATCCACCTGCTGTCTGGCGGCGAGAAGGCGATGACCGCCATTGCACTGGTATTCTCGATTTTCAGGCTAAATCCCTCGCCCTTCTGTATGCTGGACGAAGTTGACGCGCCCCTGGATGATGCCAACACCGCGCGCTACGGCCGGCTGGTCAAGGAAATGTCGGATTCCGTACAATTTATATTTATTACACACAACAAACTGACCATGGAAGTGGCCAACCAGTTGCTCGGCGTCACCATGCACGAGCCCGGGGTGTCACGCATCGTGGCGGTCGACATAGAAGAGGCTGCCGAACTGGCAGCAATGTAGGTGGATTGGGGACGGAGGTGCCAAAGGCAGCTCCGTCCCCAATCCACCGAACAGGAAACGTAGATGGGTTTAACTGAACTGCTGATTCTGATTTCTATTCTGGTGATCGTCGCGATTGTCCTTCACGTGATCGTTGGCGCCATGAATTCCCGAAAAAACAAAATCAAAATCGCGCTGGACAAGAACATTCCGGAGTACGACCTCGATGAGCTGGAGCTGCGCGAGCTGCCCAGCGGCGGCGCGCGCATGGTGCAGCGCTCGTTTGAAGAAGTCATGCGTCAGGCCTCCGAACTCGATAATCGCGATGCCGCAAAACGCCGCGTGCCGCGCAGCAAAGTACTCAAAACCGACCTCAGCCGCGAAGCTGTGCTGGCGCGCCGCGCCGCGCTGCTGGCTGCCGGTGGTTCACTCGCCACTGCCGAGCCGGTCAGAGAACCCGATCTGTTTGCCGACTTGCCGCCCGCTGAGGACGGACTTTCCAGAGATTGCGTTGCAGAGGCCGATGACAACAGCCCGGTGGTTGTTGAGCCGGTGGTTGGTGAGCTGGTCTTTATTGACTCAGCGGATGCCGCCCCGGCTGCGCTGGTTGATGATGTTGCTGTAGCGGGGGAAGTTGCTGTTGCCGAGACCGAGGCTGTTGCTGTTGACGCGAGCGCTGCACCTGCGCCCGCCGCCGTGCCCAATGATCAGGCAGATGAAGACATTCTAGCCTCCGTGCTGTTCGCCGATGCCGAAGCCGCCGTGCGTGCAGCGCCTGTCGCACCTGCAGTGCCTGCCCCGCCCGCCGCACCCGCAATGTCTGCAGCCCCCGCAGCTTACGCAATGTCCGCAGAAGCTGCAGCTTCCGCGGTTTCTGCGGCTTCTGCAATTCTTGCACCGACACCCGTGTGGGCTGCGGCCGCCGTGCGCGCCGATGAATATGATGTGCGCACACAGTCCAGCACTCAGGACTACGTCGACGAAAACGAATGGCTCGACGATGTGTCGCCAGTGCGCGAAGTTCGCGTCGACCGCAGCGCGCGCGCCGAACCCACCTTTAGCGAAATGCGCTTCGATGAAAACCTCGGACTGGTGGATGTCAACTCGCAGCTGCTGATCCCGTCGTCAACGCCTGCGGCAGTTGACTTGCATGAATCTAATGTTATTGAGTCTGAGTTTGAGGAAGCCCCAGAGCTGATTGATGACCTCGAATCGGGCATGGAGCCTGAACTGGAAACTGACCAGGCGTCAGCGGTTATCCTGGAGCCAACCACCAACACTGATCACTCCTCCGACGACGACTTTGAATTTGGCAGCGCAATTGCTCCGCAATCCGATTTTGATCTGGAAATGGTAAATGACGCCAAGGCCGATCTGGACAATTTTGATGATCATGACGATGAAGATGATTTAGCCGAGGATGAAGAAGACGAGTTTGCGGATGATGACTTCGACGATGATGAGGAAGAGGAAGATTTTGACGAATCCAATGTGACGCAAAACTGGTTTATCGATGACGTGGATCACGAGGAAGAGCAAGAGACGGAGCCAGAAGCCGAGCGTGTGGTGCTTGAACTTGATGATATGCTCGATGAACTGCTACACGAACGTGGTGTCTCAACAGATATTGACTACTCAATTGTGACTCCACAGCCGGCGATTGAGCCGGCGCCGGAGCCATTGCCTCAGCCAGAGCCAGCGCCAGAGCCAGAGCCCAAACAGGAGTCAGAACAACCGGAACTTGCAGCGACCGTTGATGCAGAGACTGACCAAAAAGAATTGGATGATGATGAAGAAGAGCCCCTGCCCGATTTTGATTCAGAGCTGGAGGTAGAACCTGAACCGCAACCTCAACCCGTGGATTCCTTTGCCGCCGTGGATAAAAAAGACCAGATAGATGACCTCTTTGAGGATGAGGACCAGCAACGCCGACAAGGTGCGCTGGAACAAGAGCAAGAGTCAGTGCCCAAGCGTTTTATGAGTTGGGCCGGCGCGGCATTTGGCAAGCTCACCGCGAGTGTGGCTGCGAGCCGCGTGCGAGGGAAAGATCAGCAGTCGGCTAAGAAGGCCAATGCCGACGTTGATCTTCAAGATATGGATGATTACGCGGATCCGCTTGATGATTACGCGGTTGATCGCTCACGTGGCGATGATTCGCGCAGTGCATCGCCCGACGCGCAGCGTGATGAGTATCAGGATCAATTCCAGAAAGAGTTACAGTCAGAATTTCATGAAGAGTTCCTTGAAGAATATCAACAGGATTCTCCGGAACCTTATCAGCAGCAATATCGTGACGGTCATGCCGATGAGCTCGGCGATACAGGCTACGCTGACGAGTACTACGAGGAATATCAATTTGAACCCGAGCCAACGGAACAGCACTATCAGGCGCCAATGACCGAGCAGGAAAGGAAGATCGCCAAGTATGGCGAGAGTCCTTACGTGGGTCATCGCTTTGGGGTTGATTCTGTGCCAGCTGACCTTATTGCTGCTGAATCTGCTACTGCTATATCTGCTGCAGCAGGCAGATTACCTTACTCTGAAGGTCGCAAGCGCGCAGGCGCCACGTCGCCCAATCAAGGTGCTGGTAGTCGTGCTGCCACAGCAACACGTGCCACATCAAATGTGACTTCACGTAACGCAAGAGAGAATCAGCTGAGCCTTGATATGCCGCTGGACGATGAAGACAAAGATCCAGGATACAGCCAGGTGTTGGTCATCAATGTTATGGCACGCCCGAAGACATCAATTCAGGGTGATGAGTTGTTGCCGGTTCTGTTGGGAGCCGGCCTGCGTTTTGGTGAGATGTCAATTTTCCACCGACACGCTGATCGTAAAGGCGGTCCAGTTTTGTTCAGTGTGGCTAACGCGTTGAACCCCGGCACATTTGACCTGAATCGCATCAGCGACTTCAGTACGCAGGGTGTGTGTTTCTTTATGACACTGCCGAATGTTGCCAACAACATGCTGGCTTTTGAACAGATGCTGGCGACGGCGAAGCATGTTCAGTCGGTGCTGGATGCTGAGTTAAAAGACGACAATCGCTCGGTGATGACCGCTCAAACAATAGAGCACTATCGTCAACGCATTAGTGATTTTGATCTGCAGCAGTTAAAAAACAGCAAGAATCCACGACAGAAATAAATCATGAACAAGCGCGTGGTAGGTGATTTATTTGATGGTGATCAGGCGGGTAGCGGCCAGGAGGGGGCGGGTAGCACTTCATCGCCGGTGAGTGCGCCGACAACACCAGCCCAAAGGATCGCTGAGCTGCTTGCTGTTGTGCAATTTCACAATGCGCTTTATCACCAGCACGATGCACCGGAAATTCCGGATGCGGATTACGACAAACTCTTTGATGAGCTGTCTGCGCTGGAACAGCAATTTCCAGAATTCATAACACCTGACTCACCAACACAACGAGTCGGCGCCCTGCCACTGTCTTCGTTTGTGCAGGTGACACACGAAGAACCGATGATGTCTTTGGCAAAGGTGTTCAACGACAGTGATCTCGCCGATTTTGAAGCGCGTATCCTCAAGCGCCTAGACGCACACCAAGGCACCGTGCCCACCTACAGCTGTGAACCCAAGATCGACGGTGTCGCCGTCAGTCTGCTGTACGTCGACGGCCTGCTGGTGCGCGCAGCCACCCGTGGTGACGGTATCACCGGCGAAGACATCACCCACAACGTACGCACCATCCGCAACATCCCGCTGAAATTGACTGGCTCCGACCTGCCTGCGCGCCTTGAAGTGCGAGGCGAAATCTACATGACCCGCGCCGGTTTCGCCGCCATGAACGCCGCCGCTGCCCGCAGCGAAGACGGCCGCATCTTCGTCAACCCACGCAACGCCGCCGCCGGCACCCTGCGCCAGCTTGACCCCCGCATCGCCGCCAAACGCCCCCTCCGCTTCTTCGCTTATTCGGCCTATTTGGGGACGGAGAGATCAAAAAATGTTCAGATGTCACCTGTTAACAGTGCAGCAGAGTTGACAAGAGTGGATGAGAAAACCCATAGCGGTATGCTGACCCGCTTAGAGCAATGGGGGTTGCCGTTAAATCCCGAGCGTGCGGTGGTGCAGGGGCAGCAGGCGTTTCTGGAATATGCCAAAGAATTGCTGAGTAAGCGCCCGACACTCGACTACGAAATTGATGGTGCAGTGATTAAGGTTGACAGCCTCAAACTGCAGAATGAACTCGGCAGCAACGCCCGAACCCCGCGCTGGGCCATGGCCTACAAATTCCCCGCTGAAGAAGCGTCGACTCTGGTGCGGGACGTCGAGTTTCAGGTTGGCCGCACCGGCACCATCACCCCGGTGGCGCGTCTGGAACCCGTTTTTGTGGGCGGCGTCACCGTCAGCAATGCTACTCTGCACAACATGGACGAAATCGCCCGACTTGGCCTGCGCATCGGCGACCGCGTCATCATCCGCCGCGCCGGCGACGTCATCCCCAAAATTGTGGCTAGATTGCCCGGCTTGCTGTCCGGCTTGGGGACGGAGGGATCAAAAAATGATCAGATGTCCACTTTTCATGGTGATCATCAGTTTACAACTGCGGCGGATAGCGAGAGTCAATCAATAGTAATGCCCGACAAATGCCCGGCGTGCCAGTCACCTGTCGAAAAAGACGGCGATGTTTTATACCGCTGTACGGGAGGTCTGGTCTGCCCGGCGCAGCGCAAAGAGTCGCTGCGACATTTTTGTTCGCGGGCAGCCATGGACATCGAAGGCCTCGGCGAAAAATTGGTCGAACAACTGGTGGACGCCAACCTTGTCCACACGGTAGCTGATGTGTTTACGCTGACCAAAGAACAGCTCACGGCGTTGGAGCGTATGGGTGATAAGTCGGCGGATAATCTGCTGGCCGCCATCGACAAGTCGCGTCGAACCACGTTGCCGCGTTTATTGTTTGGTCTGGGCATCCGCGAGGTTGGCGAGGCGACGGCCCTAGCGTTGGCGACCCATTTTGGTAGCCTAGAAAATCTCATGCAGGCCGATGAACAGGCGTTATTGCAAGTGGATGATGTCGGCCCGGTGATGGCGAAGCACATCGCACACTTTTTCAGTAATAAAGAGAATGATCTGGTGATTGAGCAGCTCAAAGCGCGAAGGGTCAGGTGGCCCGAGCATCAATCTGCTGCTGTTTCCGACAAACTGGCTGGGGAAATTTTTGTGCTCACGGGCACATTGGAAACCATGACCCGTGACGATGCCCGCGCTCGTCTGCAAGCTCTTGGCGCCAAAGTGGCCGGCAGCGTCTCCAAAAAAACCAACGTGGTGATTGCCGGCCCCGGCGCCGGTTCCAAGTTGGACAAAGCCTTGGAGTTGGGGGTAACCGTGCTTGACGAGCAGGGTTTGATCGAGCTGCTTAAGGCTGGGGACGGAGAGATCATTTTTTGATCTCTCCGTCCCCAAGCTGATTAAAAAATGATCTCTCCGTCCCCAATGCATTCCAATGCATTGTCCCCAAACCCCCTCCCCAATACCTTGTCTCCAACACTAACAGGCCTTAATGTGTGCCGTTCCCAGCTGGCGATAAAATCCTTGTCGCCGACTGGTGTGCAGCTGCGGCATGACGCCCGGATGAACTCTATCTCCTGCTCGTCCAGCGGGGTGTTGAACAGCTGCCGGTAAGCGGCCAGTCGCCCGGCTTTGGAGTTGCCCAGCGCGGTGTACTCATCATGTTCCGTCAGCCATGATGATTCACCCTTTGCATTGCTGGCATAACTTGACCAAGGGTAGTCAGCCGGGTGATTGACCATGTTGGCGCGCACCGGATTTAACTCAATATAGCGGTAACAGTTGAGCAGGTGACGCGTGGACTGAATCACAGACGCCCGGTGCCGTCCCTCCCAGAGCGTGCCGGTGCGCTCATATTTTTTGTTCATATATTGAGCGTAAGTGCTGCCAACGACGCGCATTGTGCGCGAAATGCTGTCAACGTGCCCGCATGTCACAAGAATGTGCACGTGATTGCTCATCAGACAGTACGCATGTACCGCGACGCCGTACCTGTTGGAAACTTTGGCGAAAAGTTCAAGATAGTGCCGCTGATCGGCGGGTTCGTAAAAACACAGTGAGCGATTATTGCCGCGCTGCAAAATGTGGTAGGGCATGCCTGGAACGTAATATCGGGGGCGGCGGGCCATCGCAAACTCCTTTTGCTGTTGATCCTTGCCTTGTTATAGCCATTGGGGACGGAGAGATCAAATTTTGATCTCTCCGTCCCCAATCTGATATCAAAATCAGCCGCGATCGAGCTCGCCGCGGCAGCTTTCGTACTGGGTCTGGTAGCGAGCGGCGTTGCGCTCGACGGCGGCGGCAGCGTCCAGCAGCCAGCGCTTGTTCTGGTAAGTGCCGCGGTTGTAGCCGGCGTGGCCCTCGTGGTACGCAAGGTAGAGGTTGCGCGCATCGGTCAGCGCGATGTTGCTGCGCCGCACGCTGTGGTGGTTGTACCAACCGACAAAATCCACCGCATCACCAAAATTGGCTCGACTGGCAAGGCGGTTGCCAGTTTCCTGCTGATAGTCCTCCCAGGTTGAGCTCAAGGCCTGCGCATAGCCCCGCGCTGTCGATGGCCGCGTCCACGGGATCACCCACAGCAAGCGCGTGCGCTCCGGCCTCGCCCGCGCCCGAAAGCCGGATTCCTGATAAATGATGGCCATCGTCACATGCAACGGCACGCCCCAACGTTCCTGCGTACGTTCCGCCGCCCGATACCAGGAGCGGCGATCCTCAAACATGTCGCACACATTCGACACGTTCGCAGGCCGCCCCACGGCGCACGCGCTCAGAATCAGTGATAGGCCTAGCAGCAAGATTATTCTCATGCGCCTGAGTGTATCGGATTGGGGACGGAGAGATCAAAAAAATGATCTCTCCGTCCCCAAGTATTCCCGTCCACAAGTATTCCAAGTATGACCATGCATTATCCCCGTGCTACCCGAACGCCGTGCTTACAGGCATACTATCGCCATGAGACTAACGCCAGCGCAACAGCAAGCAATCAAATCTGAATTTCGTGCCGTGTTTGGCGACGATGTACAGGTATTCCTGTTTGGCTCACGAACAGACGATGCAGCGTGCGGCGGTGATGTGGATGTCATGATCAAGGCAACCGGCCCGGTTACACAGCCTTCTCTGAAAATTGCGCGCCTTTCCGCGAAAGTCAGCCGGTTGATGGGAGGACGAAAAGTCGATGTGATTTTGCAGTCTGAGGGTCTGGCTCGCCTACCTGTGCACGACATTGCAGAACGCACGGGGATTCGATTATGACGATGCAGCCTGATGCGGATCTCAAAGAGCGCTTGCGTTTTCTTTGCCGGATTACTCTCAAAGAGTTTGTGGGCCTGCCGTTGGTTCCCTCGGCAAAACAAGTGATTTATGACATCAAATCCATCCTGCCGCACAGTGATGGCAGCTTATGAAGGTATTGGTAACCGGAGCGGCGGGGTTTATTGGCGCGCATCTGGTGCTGCGTTTGCTGGCGCGGGGTGATGACGTTATTGGACTGGACTCCATTAATGATTATTACGATGTTCGCGTTAAATATGGGCGCTTGGCGCGTGTTGGAGTTGCGCAGGCAGAGATCGTTTATGGTCAGCTGACGCAGTCTGCCCTTCTTGCGAATTACCGCTTTGTCAAAATGAATCTGGAAGACAAAGCCGGCATTAACCGTTTGTTTGAGCAGGAACTTTTTGATGCGGTGTGTAACTTGGCGGCGCAGGCGGGGGTACGCTATTCCCTGACTAACCCGCAAGCCTACATTGATTCCAATATTGTCGGTTTTCTGAATATTCTAGAGGCCTGCCGTCATTATGGTGTGAACAACCTGTCGTATGCGTCCAGTTCATCGGTGTACGGCTTGAATGAGTCTTTGCCATTTGCCACCAGCGACAATGTTGATCACCCCATCAGTTTGTATGCGGCCAGCAAAAAGTCCAATGAGTTGATGGCGCATACCTATTCGCATTTGTTTGGCATACGTACCACAGGGCTGCGCTTTTTTACGGTGTATGGGCCGTGGGGCCGGCCGGATATGGCGCTGTTTTTGTTTACCAAAGCTGCGTTGGCCGGTGAGACGATCAAGGTGTTTAACCACGGCGAGATGCTGCGCGACTTCACTTATATTGATGACATCATCGAGGGCGTGGTGCGGGTGATTGATCATCCGGCATCCGCGGATGCTGCGTGGTCCGGGATGTCCCCGAATCCTGGCAGCTCGTCGGCGGCATACAAAATTTATAACATCGGTAACAACAACCCGGTGAAGTTGATGGATTTTATTGAGGCCATCGAGAAGGCCCTGGGTCGCACAATTGCAAAAGAGCTGTTACCTCTGCAGGCCGGTGATGTGCCGGCGACCTATGCCGACGTCGGTGATCTAGTTGAGGATCTGGGTTACAAGCCCACGACCCCGGTGCAGCAGGGGATCGATAACTTTGTCGCGTGGTATCGGGAGTTTTTTGGGGACGGAGAGATCAAAGAATGATCTCTCCGTCCCTAATTTTGAAAGAATGATCTCTCCGTCCCCAATTTTGCCTATCCGGCGGCCAGCAACCATAGCGGGATGGCAGCGAAGGCGAGCAAGGTCTGGGCACTAATAATATTGGCCATCATCTCGGCATTGCCGCCCAGCTGCCGGGCAAGAATGTAGGCGGAAGAAGCCGTTGGCAGGCATGCCAGCAGCAGCAAAACCTGCTGACCGAGCACATCCAGTTGCAGCCAAATTGCCAGGCCCAGGGTCAGCGCCGGGAAAATGCCAAATTTGAACACGCTGGCCAGCACGATGGTGGGCCAGTCGCGTCTAAAGGTCCTAAGGCTGAGCGCAACTCCCACGGCAAGTAGGCCAAGCGGCAAGGCAGCAGCGCCTACCCGCGCCAGAAACTCTTCAATCCATAAGCCAAACCAGGCAGCGCCCAGCCCTGCGCCGCTGATGTTGAGCACCACGCCCAGCAGGCAGGCGACAATCAGTGGGTTGGTCAACAGGCCTTTGAGCAGATCGCTGGGCCGCTTGCCATTGCCGTCGATGGCGACAGTGAAGGTGATAACGCAGAGGATATTGACCAGCGGGATCATGATGGACACGGCGATGGCGGCGACGACCAGCCCCGGATCGCCAAACATTGCATTGGCCACCGCCAGGCCGATATAGGTGTTGAAGCGGATCGCGCCTTGGAACAGTGAGGTAAAGTCTTCTGCGTTGCGGCTTGCCCAGGGTTTGAGCAACCACACCAGCGCGCTGGTCAGAAAAACCGCGACGCAGATGACCAGCGCAAAGCGGCCGAAGTCGGCGTTGTTGAAGTCGGCCAAGGCCAGCCGGTGCACCAATAATGCGGGAAAGGCGACATAGTAGGTCAGCCGCTCAATGCCCGGCCAGAACTCGGCACCAGGGAAATTGATCCTGTGCAGCAGCGCGCCAAAAAGTATCAGCAGAAATACCGGGCCCAAAGCGTTGGCAATCATTATGTGGTCCTGTGCGCTAAGGCCGGTGCTAGGAGAGATCGGGAGTGCTTAGAGGACGGAGAGATCATTTTTTGATCTCTCCGTCCCCAACCTCACACAACCTCAGCCTTAATTAACAAACTCATCAATCGCGCGAAACACGGCGTTGCGGTGCTGTGCCGCGTCGGCCACCGTCGCAGCGGTCCAAGCGCTGGTGACCACGATGGCCATGTTTTCCTCGGGGTCCAAGTAGATGCCTTGTCCATAGATGCCTGAGGCGCGGAAGGTGCCATCGCCGTTGAGCCACCAGAAGTAACCGTAGCCATCATCAGCGGGCGAGGGTGCTACCGATTCGGCAATCCAGCCTTCGGGCAGCACGCGGGTGCCGTCGGGCAAAACGCCGTCATTGAGGACAAACTGGGCCAACCGGCCATAGTCGCGCAGGGTGGCAAACAGGCAGCAGCCGCCGCGTTCGCCGCCGCCGTTACCGTGTGTGGCCCAGTAAGCGTCGGATTCCATGATCGGCATCCAGATTTTGTGTTGCAGGTAGGTGGTGAGGTTGTTGCTGATGGCCGCGCGCAGAACGATGCCGGCAAGATCTGTTTCGCCAGTGCTGTAGTTGAAACGTTCGCCGGGAGTTGCCACGCGTGGTTTGTTTTTCATGAAATCCAGAAATTGCACCACGTTGTTGCCGGGGTAGTTGCCCACGTCAGAGGCAGGGTCGGCATAGTTCTCATTCCATTGCACGCCGGACGCCATTTGCAACAAGTCGCGCAGGTTGGCGCCATCATAAGCGGAACCCTTTAGCGCATGCAGGTAGTCGGTGACGGTAGTGTCAAGGCTGCTGATATAACCGTCCTGAATCGCGGCACCGTAGAGCAGTGAGGTCACGGATTTGGCCATGGAGTAGGCAATCCAGACCGATGATTCTGTATTACCAAGACCGTAACGCTCAAGCAGGATGTTGCCGTCTTTGAGCACCAGCAATCCGGAGACATGGGTTTCTGCCATGTAATCGTCCAGTGAAAACGACTGGCCATTTATCTCGTAGCGCAGACCGCTGAAATCCGCCGGAGTGGAGGGCAGCGGCAGAAAACCTTCGTCGGCTTTGATCAGTCGGCTGGCGGTGGGAGTGGGGCTTCGAAAGCGTTCGATTTGCGCCTGATGCGCTGCGCTGCCAGGTTCCACGGTGCCGGACAAGCCTTGAGCATTCAGGGGCTGGGTGTTGAGGGTGAGCGTGACTGTAAGTGTGGACAACAGTGTCGCAAGCATCAGTGAGCGCATGGTGGTTTCCTCTTGTTATCAGGATTGGGCGAATTCGACAGATTGTGGCAGATTGTTGGCAGCTTGGGCAGATTTTGGGGGCAGATTGGGGACGGAGAGATCATTTTTTGATCTCTCCGTCCCCAACCTTATCCCAACCTGAAAACCCGTCCCCAGAATCCACCTAAGAGGTTTTGACATGCATCGACGCAATTTTCTCAAAGGCGCAGCCGCATTGCTCGGCGGCATCCCCATACAGTCGGCGCTGTCTTCCCAAGCGTCAGACCCGGCACAGGCTGTTCCGCCGGTGGCAGTGCCATCTGAGGGTGCCAGTGCGCATCTGCTCAGCGCGTCGCGGCCGCAATCAGGTGGTGCACAACTATGGTCATGGCGGTAGCGCTTGGTCGTTGTTGTGGGGATCCGGGCAGTTGGCGGTGGAGATGGCCAGGGCGCATGGGCGTCGGGAGATTGCGGTGATTGGTTGTGGCGCCATCGGACTAACGACGGCGTTGGTGGCTCAGCAGGCGGGACTGCGGGTGACGATTTATGCCAAGGAGCGTCCACCGTATGCGGCGTCGCACAAGGCGACCGGGTCGTTTACGCCGGATTCTCGCATTGTGAGCACGCAGTTTGCGGACGGTTTTGCTGCTCTGTGGGAAGTGATGGCGCGTTATTCGTTCCGGCGCTTCCAGTCCTACGTGGGGAATGCGGGCCATCCCATTGAGTGGCGCGACATGTACAGTTTGTCGGATGTGCCGTTTGGCACGCCGCGGCCATCGGCGAAGTTGGCACCCCAAACAAATGCTGCGAAGTACTCTTCTGCATCACGCTGGCCGGACATGCCACCCTGGGTGCGCATAGAGAAACCTTCAAAGTCGTCCTTTAAAACAAAGTTTACAGCGCCCGATACCGCGTCGGCACCATACACCGCGGATGCGCCGCCGGTGAGTACATCAACGCGTTCAATCAATGCTGTTGGAATGGTATTGGTATCTACCAGCGGCTCACCGGTGGCAATTGAACTGACGTGTCGGCGGCCATTCACCAGCACCAGCGTGCGGCTGGTACCGAGGTTACGCATGTTCAGCGAGTTGATACCAGTGCGTGTGCCATTGGATCCGCTCATCGATTCAAAGGATCCGGTGGAGCCAATCAGAGCTGCCACTTCACTGACAAAATCTTCGATGTTTACCTTGCCGGATTGTTCCATTTGCTCAGCGCCCAACGACAGGACGGGTGCCACATAATCACCTTCAAAACGAGTGATACGTGACCCTGTGACGACAACTTCTTCCAGTTGTGGTGTGTCTGCGCCGTCTTGAGCGTGCAGGTGGTTGGAGGACGGAAGTAGAGCAAAAGAAATGGCGGCTGAGAGTACATGGATCTTGTGTGGATTGTTTTTTTTGCTGTGATGCGCTGGCATGTTGTGTCCCCACATTATTCTGACAATTAACGGGTTGGAGGTTTACCTTGATAGAGCTGACGTCTTCGAAGACGCACTATTCATGCCAGTGAATTGCAATTTTTATGTACGCTACGGTTAATAACGTAGAAATGTGGCTGTTACGCGCGCGCGCCGGGAGCGAAGAATGCTTTTTAATGCTTTGTAATATATAAAGAAAATATTTTAGTACGGATATCTGCGTGGCGTGTCTACGTCAGCTGTTCAGAGGTATAGCGGGGGAGGTCCTGCGGCCTGCTCGCGTGCGTTCCATTTTGGTGCGAACGCATTTGGTGCAGACCTGGGGACGGAGGCACTGCTTTAGATCAATCGCTGCCAAACAGGTCGCGGGTGAACACTTTGTGTTCCACATCGGCGAGGACATCCGTGCGGCGGTTGGCGATGATGACGTCGCACATCTGTTTGAAGGCGTCCAGATCGTGCATCACCGGGGAGCGGAAGAATTCCGCTTCGTGCAAGGCAGGCTCATACACCACCACTTTAATGCCTTTGGCTTTGATGCGCTTCATGATGCCCTGGATGCTGGAGGCGCGGAAATTATCAGAGCCGGCTTTCATGATCAGCCGGTACACGCCGACCACTTGTGGGTTACGCGCGACGATGCTGTCGGCGATAAAATCTTTGCGTGTGCGGTTGGCGTCGACGATGGCATTGATGAGGTTCTGCGGCACTTCAGAGTAGTTGGCCAGCAATTGTTTGGTGTCTTTGGGCAGGCAGTAACCGCCGTACCCAAACGAGGGATTGTTGTAATGGTTGCCGATGCGCGGGTCGAGGCACACGCCATCAATAATTTGTCGGGTATCCAGACCGTGTGATGCCGCGTAGGTGTCGAGCTCATTAAAGTAGGCGACACGCATGGCAAGATACGTGTTGGAGAATAGTTTGACGGCCTCCGCCTCAGTGGAGTCGGTGAACAGCACCGGGACATCTTGCTTGATAGCGCCTTGCTGCAGCAGCTTTGCAAACGTTTCCGCCCGCGTTGAGCGTTCTCCAACGATGATGCGCGAGGGGTACAGGTTGTCATGCAGAGCTTTACCTTCGCGCAGAAATTCCGGCGAAAACAGAATGTTATGGGTGCCGAACTGTTGCCGAGCCTTCTCAGTGAACCCTACGGGCACGGTGGATTTGATCACCATCACCGCAGCCGGGTTGATGGTGATAACGTCCTGGATGACGGCTTCCACGCTGCGGGTATTGAAGTAGTTAGTTTGCGGGTCGTAATCGGTCGGTGTGGCAATGATCACAAAGTCGGCGTTGCTGTAGGCCTCGTGTATATCCAGTGTTGCTTTTAAATTCAGAGGCTTGTGCTGCAAGAAGTGCTCAATATCGGTATCCACAATCGGACTCAGTCGGTTGTTGATCATAGTCACTTTGTCTTGCAGGATGTCCAGCGCAACCACCTCATTGTGCTGCGACAACAGCACCGCATTCGACAACCCTACGTAACCCGTACCTGCAATCGCGATCTTCATAACATCCCTATGGAGTAATTTACTTCCCCGGATTGTAGCTCTTTTTTTGGGGACGGAGAGATCAAAAAATGATCTCTCCGTCCCCAAGCCGTATGCCCAAGTACCCCAAGATGAGGATAGAATGCCTCGTATGATTACATCCGACCAAAAACCATTTGTAGTGTGGCTGACTGGCTTGTCTGGTGCGGGCAAGACATCAATTGCCATCGAGCTTGAGTGTGAGCTGCGTGCCCGCGGTCATGCGCTGGTGCGTCTGGATGGTGATGTGCTGCGCAAAGGCTTGTGCCGCGACCTGGGTTTTACGCCGGAGGATCGCGCTGAGAATATTCGTCGAGCTGCGGAGGTCTGTGGCCTGTTGCTGGATGCTGGCCAGATAGTGCTAGCGGCGTTTATCTCTCCGTTTGCAGCAGAACGTGCTCAGGCGCGCGCCTTGATTGAACCGCATGGTCGCTTTTTTGAGGTGTTTGTGGATACCCCTCTGTCAGTCGCTGAGGGGCGTGATGTCAAAGGTCTCTACCGACGCGCTCGTTCGGGCGAGTTACCTAACTTCACAGGCATAGATTCACCCTATGAGGCGCCTGAGGCTCCGGATCTGCACCTTCACACGGCTGGTGATACCCCGACGCAGAGCGCCGCCAACGTACTGACCTTTTTGGCCTGGCGTTTGATTCGCATCTGATTGTTGATTATGTTGATTGGTGTTGATTGGGGACGGAGAGATCATTTTTTGAGCTCTCCGTCCCCAATGCCCCCCCGTCCCCAATGCCCAGTCAAACCATGCGCCTGAAAATCCCGTCCTTTTTTAACATGTGCCGGAACGCTGCCCCAACGTGCCCTATCAGCAGCACGGTCAATACAATGGCCAACGTGCCATGTAATCCAAATAGCTGCGCTGCCAGATCAGTGTTCTGCGGGATAAACGGCATTGCTGGCAGGTCATAGCCGCCCAGCGTGATCAGCGCGGGAAAGGCTGTCACACCGGCCCACCCGAGCAGAGGGGCAAGCACCAGCAGGACATACACCAAATGATGTGAAGCCTTGGCCGCAATCTGCAAAGCCCGTGGTAAGTTGTCAGGGTAGGCCGGCGCGCTCATGCGCAGTTTGATTGTGATGCGCACAATCATCAGCAGCATGACTGTAAAGCCGATGGCCTTGTGCCAGGCATACAGTGTATCGGTGAGTTCTCCCCAGAGATTGGCTTCTGCGCGTTCAGCCATCACGATTCCGATCGGAATCAGCACCACTATCATTAGCGCCATGGTCCAGTGCATCAGGCGCCATGCCAGGGGATACTTCGCTACCTTTTGTATGTCTATCATGATGAACCCCCGCAAGCTTTTTACGAAATGGAAAACGTTTTACCGGGAGCAGGTCAGACACTTTATGCAGAGTCTGTTGCTCGCGTGCCAGATGAATGCCCAGCAAGTACCCCGCATATGCCATCAGCACCCACGGTACAATGGGTTAATTGCCGTCAGGCCAATATGCAAACCAAACCGCGGCGTTCACAACATTTTTAACTTGAGCGGCAAGGAAATTAAGCAGCATGGCAACAAAACCGTCAGCCATTAGTGCCTGGGGATCAAAATTGAATAAAAATTGGATAACTTCGATAACTTCTATGCTGAGCAATGTCCACAACATGGCCAGCCCATAAAACCCGCCACCAAACATCAGCCACTGCCGATAAAGGTAGTTGCCACTTTTGGCTTTATTGGTTTTGTGTGATTTTTTGAGCTGCCCAAGTTGTTCACAGATAGCTTTATGACCCGCATCCCGCGACAATTGGCCAGCACCGTAGAGCCAGTTAAACATCAGCCAGCTCATGCCGGCAACAGGAAGACCCAGCTTAAACGCAGCAACAATCCAGACAAAGATGGACATGGGAACTTTTCCACAAATACATAACGCTGACTGTAACAAACTTATGGGGACTTATGAAATGGTATGAAATGGGGACGGAGAGATCAAAAAATGAGCAATAGTAAACCAGGAAATGGCATGAAGTTTACATCTGTACAAAAAATGATCCCTCCGTCCCCAAAGGTGCCAAAGGTGCAGGCCGTTATGTCGTTGGTTTGTGTCTTTGTGATACTGACAACACCCGGGCCGGTGATTGAATGGCTGAAGATAATCTTGGGTTTGTCGGTGATGCCGCCGTCTGAGTCGATATTTCCGACGGACAAGGTGGTGCATTGCATGATGTTCGCCGTTTGTGGGTTTCTGGTTTGTCGGGCATGGCTGCTGACATCTGTGGTGTGGATTGTGTTTGTGATGCTGGTCGGGTTTGCGGGAATGACTGAAGTTATTCAGATGGTGGTGCCTGGACGCAGCGGCAGTGCGATGGATTGGCTCGCCGATGGCGTAGGTATCGTGCTGGGATTCTGGTGGTATCAGCGCTTCAGTCAAAAAAAAGCCCGGCTCGTGTGAGCCAGGCTTTGAAGTTACTACTATCAAGGGAGAGATAAATGAAACAAAACCCACATTTTGTCTACAATCTACCTACAACCAATCTGACTCGCTAATTCGAACTAAGTTCCGAACTAATTCATATTTTTTAGAAGATTTTTTCTGAGGGCGTTTTCTGGGGACGGAGGCTGGGTTTTTGGGGCTTCGTGGGGGCGGGCTTTTGGGGACGGAGCCTTTGCCTCCGTCCCCAAAAGCCCGCCCCGAAAACCCTTCCAGTTGATCATTTTTTGATCTCTCCGTCCCCACTACACTCCCTGTCCCCATTACATACCACTACATAGCCACAACCGTCAGGCCGAGGCGGGCGGCGACGTCGCTGCTGCCGGGGTTGGAGACTACGCCGATGCTGGCCAGCTCGGGTTTGAGGTACTGGCGGGCGACGCGTTTGAGGTCAGCAAGCGTGACGGCCAGCACGGCGCGGCGGAACTCCATGCGTGATTCGCGGGTGCGGCCAAACAGCTCGTTGAAATAGTCCTGTTTGGCGGCGCCGGCCGGCGAGGTGGATCTGTCCATGCCGCTGATGACACCCAGGATGGCTTCTTCGACCAGTCGGTCCGCGTGTTCTTCATTGAGCACAAAGTCTACCGAGGCATCGAAGTCCGCCAAGGTTTCAGCCAGACGCGGGTCGCGGTACGAGTAGAAGCGGAATGAGGCAGAACCTGAGTCCTGATCCGCGCCGGCACCGTAAGCGCCGCCTTGTTCACGGATAGCGCGGTGCAGGTAGGCGTTGCGCAGGAACCCGGCCAGCACAGTCAGTACAGGATGATCAGCATGGCCGCCCGGCACGGTTGGGTAGGCTTTGGCGCAGAAGTGCACTTGTGAGTTGGTCGTCCACAATTCGCGTACCGGGGCGCGCACAACGGGCAGGTCTACTGCATGGAACTCGGCATTGACGGCAGGCGCCGCTGCCCAGGCAGAGATCAGGCCCGCCACCAGTGCATCGCGATGTGCCGCTTCGCCCACCAGCAGGAAACGCCGGGGTGCGGTGATGAGCGCCTGATGGATGCGCTTGAACTTAGCCATCAGCGCAGCCAGCTGTTTTTTGTCGCTGATGTCTTTGCTTAATTGTTTGACAGATTGAATGCCCGCCAGCCCGGTGAAGCGATGGCTCAGATGGGCGGTTGGACTCATGCCGCTGGCGGCCAGTGCTATCGCCAGGGAATGACCACGACCGGTGACGCTGCTGAGCTGGCGAGAGTTAATCTGCTCGATCAGCTCTTTAACGCGCTTGTTTTCATCAAAGCGTACGTTAAAAAAAGTCTCATACAACAGCTCGGTCTGCGCGGCATGATTCGCCACCAGCGCTTTGGTAGACAGCACCACAATGGCCTTGCTGTTTTGTTCGTTATGCAGCTCGCTGCGAATACTGGCGTAGCAGTTCAGCCCACCGCTAACAGTGGATTGCCAAACGGCAACATCCCCGTAACTGCGTTTGCCAACACCAAGCTCGGTGTAACAGCTGGTGTACAGCGGCAGAACTTCCAACAGGTCAGGCTCCAGCGATGGCAGATCCACAATCACCTGTTGATACACCAGACCGTTGGTACCTTGCGCATACCAGCTCAGCGGTGCGTCAGCCTGTCCTTGTTGCGGTGCGGAGAGGGTGTCAGAAGCAATCACCGGCAGTTCCGACGGTACATCTTCCAGACCCACTTTTGGCAGCACATTCGGATCATCTTCCTGTGCCTGACGCTCGGCCAGTCGCTTGTTCAATTCCACAATCTGCAGCTTCTGCTGCTCAGTCATGGACGCTTTAATCGCGGCCAGGCGTGCTTTTTCCGCTTGCGCTTCCCGCTCGGGGATGCCGGCATCCGGTGTCATGGTCAGTGTTACGCGGTGCATATTGGCTTGCAGCAGCTCACGAATCAGGCTGGGGATGAAGTCAGGATTCTTGATGTCTTCATGCAGCTTTTTGAGCGCTGGTTCAATGTCCAGCAGCTCTATCGGATCCCCGCGGTGCACCGCCGTGGACATACCTGCCATCATCAGTTGCAGGCCGTAAGGGTAGCTGTCACCAGAAATTTCGCGCTGATGCAGTTCGAGCTGGTGCAGCGCCGCTTCGACCTGTTCCTGATCGACGCCTTCATCCGCGATGCGTTGCAGGGTCTCCAGAATCAGCTTTTCCACCATGAGAGTGGAATCTTCAGCACAACCTTCAAGACCGCAGATAAAACTCATCTCTCGGTTGCTGTCTTCCAGACCGCACAGCGGGGAGGGGGATTTGCCCAGATCGGTGGTTTCCAGCACTTCCATCAACGGGCTGGCGCTGTTGTCGAGCAGCACAGAACTCATCAACTGCGCTTTGAAGGCGGCCTCCAGATCGATGCTCTGACCAAGCAGCCACGCCACCACCACATGAGTTTTGTCCTCAGTGCCTTCGCTGGCGTCTGCCGCATAGGATTCCTGCACGCGTACCGGCGCCAGGTAGCGTTTCTCCTGCTTCGCAGTGATATGTGAAACGTCGATGCGCTCAAAATGTTTCAACGCCAGCTCTTCAAATTTCTCTTGATGTTCGATGGCGGGGATGTCGCCGTAGGTCATAAAAATGGCGTTGGTGGGGTGGTAGTGTGTTTCGTAAAACGCTTTTAAATCTGCGTAACTCAGATCCGGAATGTGCGAGGGTTCACCGCCACTGTTGTAATGATAGGTGCTGGTGGGGAACAAATAGTTGGTCAGCGTCTGCCAGAGCCGGGAGTTTTCCGAGCTCATGGCGCCTTTCATTTCATTAAACACCACCCCTTTATACTGCAGGTCGCTGTGGATGTTGCCGTCTTCCGCAAAATCCAGCCGATGGCCTTCCTGAGCAAAATCGAGTTCGTTAAGATTTGAGAAAAAAACTGCATCCATATAGACATGCAGAAGATTATTAAAGTCCTTTCTGTTGCGGCTGGCAAAGGGATATGCCGTGCAATCGCTGCTGGTAAAGGCGTTCATAAAGGTATTCAGCGAGCGGCGTATCATCATAAAAAACGGATCGCGTACCGGGTACCGTTTGCTGCCGCACAGCGCTGTGTGCTCCAGAATATGCGCAACACCTGTGGAATCCATCGGCAGGGTGCGCAGCGCCACCAGAAACACATTCTCGGGGTTATCCGCCGCCAGATGATAATGGCGCGCGCCGGTATTGATGTGTTCGTATTCCTGCATTTCCAGCTGCAGCGATGGTATCGCTTGGCTGCGCAGCCAGCGAAACGCCGGATGGTGCGCGGATGACTGCATACTGTCGGAGCCGGTCTGCGGATCACGAGGCGCTGGCGTCTGGATCATAAAGCGTGGTTCCTGTCGATGTGTTGGTATTTTTTAAGTGGGGACGGTTGGTTGGTTGATCGGTGGTTGGGGACGGAGAGATCATTTTTTGATCTCTCCGTCCCCAATTAAACCGTCAATCAAACCAATCAAATATCCCTCAAGGTCTACTGTGCGCTGAGTATGACATGGATAGCCATCAACTCCGGTGTGGCTTGTGCCAGGCACTGGTGAAGGTCCAGCGTTTGCTCTTTAAGGTAATCCAATTCTTCCTGACGGATATTGGGGTTACGTTGTTTTAATGCAAGTAGACGTTTAATTTCCAGTGTCTGGGTGGTGAGCATGGCTTTGCCGGCCTGATCAGCTACTTGTTTGCAGGCCGCAATCGCCATTTTATCGGCGCTGGCAGTCAGCTTTAACAATAGTTTTTGGTGAGTCTGCAACGCTTCCAGTGCCATGGCTTTGTCCGGGAAGCGCAGATGCTGACGCTGAGTCTCTAGCGATTTCTCGAGAGCGGTCACATTGTTGTTGTGATCCAGCGTCATGTTAAAGGTGAAGCCTGTTGCAGGCAGATGCTTTGCCAGTTGCAGATGAGCCGGGGCACTGACCTTCACACGGTACTGGCATTCGACGACCATGGCGCAGCCGGGTGCCGGCCATTCGGCTTCAGTGCTGATACTTGCGCCGGATTTGCTGCGGCTGACGGCCAGTTCGGGGTAAAACACGCTCATTGAGGCTTTGCCCTGATGGCTGTTCATCACCAGATCCATGGCGCCGGTCACCGTGGGATGCTGCCAGGTCAGATACGCGCGATCTTCGCGGCGCAATGCCTGTTCCCGCTTGAAGCAGGCTTCAAAGCCTTCGTCCGGCAGCCCGGGGAAGGAGGGCTGCAGCATATCCTGCCCCGGCACAATGCTGATGCTGCCGTCGCTGTTCCTGTCATAAAACACGCTGTAACTGTCGAGCACGTTCAGTAACCATTGCTCCGGCGTGTAGTCCTGTTCAAATGTTGCTATCCGCGACAGCAGCTGCGCGGCCTCCTGTGCGTTGAAGGAGTTGCGCTCCAGCAACTGATCGCGGCCCTGTTCCAGCTCCTTTTGCAGCAGCGCGTTACGCGCCTGCACCCGCGTGAGAAAGTCCTTGAAGTTGGCGCTAGAGTTGGGGACGGAGAGATCATTTTTTGATCTCTCCGTCCCCAATGAAACACCCAATAAATCAGCCAGCTCGGTTTTAAACTCTTGCCACAGACGGAACGCGCCGGGTGCTACTTGCTCAAAGGCGTTTATGCCCTGGTGGTACCACTGGAACAGGCGCTCCTGGCGGCTGCCGATCACATATGGCACGTGTATTTGCACGTCGTGGCGCTGGCCGATGCGGTCGAGTCGGCCGATGCGTTGCTCAAGCAGGTCTGGATTGACGGGCAGATCGAACAGTATCAGGTGCCGGCAGAACTGGAAGTTACGACCTTCGCTGCCGATTTCCGAACACACCAGAATGCTGGCGGCGTTTTCCTCGCCGGCAAAATACGCTGCCGCGCGATCGCGCTCCAGCAGACTCATATGGCGATGGAACACGCTGCTGCGTACGCCAACTTTGAGTCGCAAGTGTTTCTCCAGGGCGATCGCCAGCGCGTCATGCGCACAGATCAGCAGCGTTTTGCCCTCGCGCTGTTTGCTGCCCGCTCCAGTGAGCCAGTCTGCCAGCCAGCGCACACGCGGGTCGTCGGAAAACAGGTCGTCAGAGTCGTCGTTGGCGTCATTAGTGGCATTATTGGGGATGGCATCATTGGCATCATTGGGGACGGAGAGATCAAAAAATGATCTCTCCGTCCCCGTCCCCAATTCAGGCACCAATTCAGCCGCAGGCGTCAACTCAGCCAGCGGCCACGGGCGCAGTACGCGCTTGGGGAAGCCGGTGAGTTGACGGCGGGTGTTGCGGAACAGGATGCGGCCGGTGCCATGCTGGTCAAGCAGTTCGCGCATCTGTGGGTCATCGTCGGCCATGGTCTTGATGCGCGCCGCGATCTGCTGGTAATTGGCCTGTTCCACTAAAAACGCAGTGAAGTCTGTAAAGCGCGCCGGATCTAGCAGGCGCAGCAGGGCAAAGTGGTTTTCCTGCCCCAGTTGTTCGGGGGTAGCGGTCAGCAACAGCAAACCCTTGGTCGCAGCCGCGAGCGTTTCCAGTGTTTTGTAGGCGCTGGTGATTTCCTCACCCAGTTTGCGGGTATCCGGTGTGGTCAGTTCACCGAGCGTGACGTGATGCGCTTCATCCACAATACACAAATCCCAGCCTGCGGACTGAGCGGCTTCGGTCCACTGCGGTTTGCGGGTAAAGAGGCTGAGCGGGCTCAGTATCAGTTGCGCGGTGGTAAACGGATTGTCCTCACCGCTTTCCTGCAGAGCCTCACAACGTTCCTGATCCAGCAACGTGAACGACAGGTTAAAGCGTCGCAGCATCTCCACCAGCCACTGATGCAGGAGGGGTTCAGGCACTACTATTAATATGCGGGTGCTGAGGCCACTGACCAGTTGTTGTTGCAGGATCAAACCGGCTTCGATGGTTTTGCCCAATCCGACCTCATCTGCCAGCATCACCCGCGGCGCATAACGTCCCGCCACCTCATTCGCGATGTACAGCTGATGCGGAATCAGTTCGGCGCGTGCGCTGCACAAACCCATCAAACCGCTGCGCTCGGCATCGCCCATCAGCTGCAAGGTTTGCTGTTTGAGATAAAACCACTGGCAAGGCTCAAACTGACCGGACAGCAGGCGGTCGAGTGGGCGATTCATACTCAGGGTATCCGGCAACAGACTCTCCGGCAGCGGATGGCGCTTGCCCTGATCATCCTGCGTTTCATAAATGATCAGCCCCGACGGCGTGTGCAGCAGATCCAGAATCTCCACCGACAGTTCTGCCACCGTGACAGTGTCGCCTGGTTTTAACACCAGACGTGTCAGCGGCGCTTGCTGGCGTGCATAACGGCGGGTTTCCTCCACGGCCTTAAAATCTATGCTGACGGTACGAAAGTCCACGTCAGTCACCAGGCCCAGGCCCAGATCCGGTTCACTGTCGCTCAGCCAGCGCTGGCCCACTACAAATTCTCGGTGTTGACTCATAATCACTCTTACATTGGCTTACATATGGGACGGAGAGATCAAAAAATGATCAATTCATGGATGATTGAATGTTGCATGGGTGAAAACGGCTTATCAAGGTCGTTGTCACAGCAGCTGGGGTTAACTAACAAGGTAATTGTATTCAGGTGCTTGGAGGTAATTCCAGTGTCAGACGCCCAAGGCTGCCCTCGCGAAAGTCATGCAGCAGAATCTCGGACACACGGTGCCAGTCAGTTCTGCCTGCTTTATTCCGGCAGGCACGCTTACTGGCCAGTTGCTCAATAAACTCTTCCGCTGAACCCGGCAGCTCATTAAATTTATAACGCGCTTTCAGGGAATCCGGAAAATCGCGCATCAGAAACTCGGCAGCGACCATGGCGACGTCTTCAAACACAATCGCTGTGTTGCGAATTGCCCCCGCCGCTGCCAGCCGGTAAGCCGCCTGCTGATCCTCCAGTCTTGGCCATAAAACGCCAGGAGTATCAAAAAGATACCACTGATCGTTAAGCTTGACTCTTTGTTGCGATTTGGTCACTGCCGGCTCATTGCCGGTCTTGGCGAGCTTACGGCCAATGATCTGATTCATCAGGGTGGATTTGCCCACGTTGGGAATGCCTGCAATCACCGCGTTGAATTTACGCTTGCGATAACGCTCCTGCGACGCCGGCGCTTCCTCGTCTTGCTGCCAGTCATCATCATTCTCGTACTCGCTGTCAGCGAGCCCGGCAATCTCTGCAAACTCAGAATCCTGAGGGATGTCATCTGTTGTTAGGTCGACTTTGTCTGCCACCTTGGGCGCCGGCATCAGTGCCTGATCATCAACCAGACGCTGACAGGCACCAATAATCAGCTCGGTGCTGAGAAAGCTCTCCTTACCATTCGCAAGTGCCCGGCTGCCAGGTTGGCTGTTGAGATACTGCAGCCAGGCGCGGGTGCGCGCAGGATCAGCGAGGTCTGCCTTGTTGAGAATGTGCAGGCAGGGCTTGTGATGGCGAAGTCGCATTTTATGCATCAGCGGGTTGCTGCTTGCGCCGGGCATGCGCGCGTCCAGCACCTCGATTACCACGTCGATTTGCTGCATGAGTTTGGCCAACTCTTTGTTGGCCTTAAACATGTGTCCGGGATACCAGGAGATAGTCATAGGGCGCGGATCATAACACGAGCTTGCGAGTGCACAGGTGGCAATTTTCCCCCTGGTTTACAACTGTTCATTTTTTGATCTCTCCGTCCCCAGAGGGGTATACTCCGATCGGTTTTCAATTTCGGGGCGTGGCTTATGTCTTTGCAGGCGCGGATAGAAGTTAAAGTGAAAAGTGATGATAATTTGCAGAACTATGAATTAATTAATGAAAGTCACATGCATAGCGGGCCGGCAACGGAGTCTCACTTTAAGCTGACAGTGGTATCCGGGCGCTTCGACGGCTTGGGTGCAGTCAAGCGCCATCAGCTGATGTACGCACTGCTGGCAGATGAACTCAAAGATGGGGTGCATGCGTTGGCATTGCACCTCTACAGCCCCGCCGAGTGGCAAGCACGGCAAAACCCGGCTCCAGCCTCCCCTGATTGCCGTGGCGGAAGCAAAAACGCGTGATTGCACTGCTTCTCAAGAAGTCAGCCGCAGGTGCTTTTGGCTCTCAATTGTGGCAAAAAGATGGTAAAAACAAGGCCGTCTAAGGGGTCAACGTTGCGTTGGCCAGCCTTTTGGGCTAAGGTACTCCTCGTTGTTACTTTGAACTCTGGCAGAATCTGGTGCGTACGCAGCACCAATTTTGCTGGTCCCAAGTACCTTTTGGCTGACTGTGCCGGCTGTTACCCAGCCTGTATCGATGTCGTCAATGTCAGATGAAACTGATCGAGACGTGGTCTTTTGTTGAGATATGCAAACGATGCATCCTCAACAACAGCAACAAGGCTGAAAGCAAGAGAATTGATTATGAATGATTTTTTCCGACATCCAAGATTGTCATGGCTCGCACGCGGGACCTTGGTCGCAGCCCTTGGGGCTTTCACGTTTACGGCGTGGGCTCAGTACCGGCAATCCTTACCAATCATTGAGTTGCCCGACTTTGTTGCAGACCTGACTGAGCAGCAGCCTGAGGTCAGCGAACTGCCGGATTTTGAATCTTTTGTTGACACTCAAGCCCGTAAGAATGCGTTTTTCGATTTCCTGATGGGTTACATAGAACGTGAAAATTACAATATCGTCAAAACTCGGGCCTTGCTTGAACCCATGTGGCAGGTTGTCAGCAATGGACAGCGCTTGAGTGATGTTGAATATCTCACCATGCTGGATGTCGCTGAACAGTACCGTCTCGATGCTGCGGAACTCAGTGAGCGTCAGGTAATGCAAGAATTAATGAAGCGTGTGGATGTTATCCCGACATCTCTGGTGCTCGCACAAGCTGCCAACGAGTCTGCCTGGGGTATGTCACGTTTTGCACGTGAAGCGAATAACATATTCGGGCAGTGGTGCTTTGATTCCGGTTGTGGTCTGGTCCCGGCCCGCCGCGGTGCGAATGCGACTCATGAGGTCAAGGCGTTTGCCTCGATTGAAGAATCGGTCAATGCCTATTTTCTCAACCTGAATACCAACAGCAGCTATGAGGATATGCGGGAGATGCGTGCGCAAATGCGTGCTCAGGGTCGACCGCTTGACTCCATGGTGTTGGCGCGCGGCCTAACTCGTTACTCTCAGCGTGGAATGGCGTACGTCAGTGAACTGCAGGACATCATTCGGGTGAATCGTCTCGGGGCGCTGGATAAGTCCTGAGCTACTCGTCACTTCCGCTCACGTCACTTCGTAGCGCCGTCCCTCTCCCGGGGCGGGGAAGTTCCTCACAACGACGCCTGCGGCGTCTTTATTGTTGTTCGCTCACTTCCCCGCCCCGGGAGAGGGACTGGTTCTGTGTAGGTGCTCCGACCGCTCAGCCTCCCGAGGAACCGCTGACCTTCCAAAGGGCGTCCAAGTAAACAAGAATCAAACAACATCAATCCGCATTCCCCGGCACAGACCGAATCCACAGCTTGTTAAACCAATAATACCGATTGGTCCCGCGTTTGGGCGCCGTGCAGATATACCCATAGCGGCGCATCTGGAATTCTTCCTCCGCCTGAATAGTGAAGTGCACCGCGTCTCGGTCAATCCACTGCAGTGTCAGCGGCTTGCCATTGGCGTAACAACCCAGCTGCGACACGTTAAAATCGCCCGCCAGTCGCAAGGTCACGGGAGGGTTTTTGCTATCGGTCACCGGCGATCGTGGCGAGTGCTCAAGCACCTGAAAGGCAAGGCTGTCCAGCTTGGTTCGTGCTGATTCAATGTCAGCAAATGACGCGGCCAGCGGATAACGCGGCAGGGCGGTGAAGTCGGAGTAGTATCCTACAGCGCCGGAATTCTGCGCTAATGCCACAAAGCCCAGTTCTGCAATCATGGCCGTGATGTCATCATCAAACTCGCCGTAAGGGTAAGCCATGATTTTGTGATCCTGGCCGGTTTCTGCATTGATTCTAGCCTGTGCCTCCAACAACTCGGCACGCAGTCGCGCAAGCCTGTTGGCATTGGTTTCGCCGGGCAGGGCGTCCACCATGTGCGGGTGATTCACCATGTGGTTGGCAATAATAACGCCTGCGTCAGACATCTCCCGGACTTGATCCCAGTTCATATAACCACGCTGGTTGTCATTGACCGGTTGAGTGGTGACAAACAAGGTCATCGGAAACCCAAATTCCTGCAGCAGCGGCCAGCCGGTATCGTAAATAGAGATGTAGGCATCATCAAAGGTCAGCGCTGCCGTGCGTTCCGGAAGGGGCTCTTTGTTCTGCAGAGCGTTGATCAGGCGATCCAGGGGCCAGACTTCAAATTGATTGTCGCGCAGGTATTCCATCTGAATGCGCAGCTCTTCAGCTGTAAGGCTTGTGGAGCGGGGTGTTGAGTCGGAGACATGGTGATAGATGGTTATCACCGCATGTCCTTCGGGTGAAGGAGCTGTTTGCGCCAGACTTGTTTGGCCTGCTGGGGTCATTATCAGCGCGGCGACCAGTAATCGCGTTCTGCAGTGTCTTGCAATACCGAGCATCTGATCGATAAGAATGAATTTATTCATGAGGATAGACAAGCCTGTTGGAATTGGGTATAGACACACATACAAGATTGTGAACCAATTCACGGTTCCCATCAATTGATGACTGATATTGCAATAAGGGCAAGTTTTTTAGGCATACTGGCAAGGCTTTGGTTCGTAATCAGAACGCGGAAGACGTTCTAGGAATCTCCGACATCAATAACAACAGAAGCGGAGTAAAAAAAGTGACAGGAACAACCTCAGGTTTGTCGCACCTTTTCATAAAGTTTGCGGATACGCAGCCAACTCACCCTGCCTTGGCTAGCCATCATTCGTTTATGTCTGATGTACCCAATCCTTTTGATCGTCAGCCAGTCTCGTCTGCTCGTGTCAGCGGGCGATGCCGGTTATCACTGAACTGGTGTCCCCAGTAGTTCGTCCCCCTCTCTGTGACGGCGGAGTAAGACTGACCTCGCTCTCCCAACCGTTAGTAGTCAGTGTTAGCCTCAGTGCCTGATGTCAGCTGTCATCACGCACCGGGGCTTTTTTTTGGGGTTTTGAGCGCTTGAAGGGCGTGTCAAAAGACTTTTTAACTGGCAAACATCGAGGGCTTTGTGGTATAAATCGGCCCGCTCAACAGACCGGTGACGTAGTGGGGACGGAGAGATCATTTTTTGTACAGCACGTGCTGTACAAAAAATGATCTCTCCGTCCCCACACTGATCACCGATATAACGTCACACATACGTCGACACATGTACCCTGGGTGCTGCAGAAATGCAGTTGGGACATGGGATGTATGGAGGCCTAACCCGGAAAATAGCCAAGGTAATTTATATGACTACTGTGTCAATGAAAGACATGCTTAAAGCTGGCGTCCACTTCGGACACCAGACCCGTTACTGGAATCCCAAGATGAAGCAGTTCATCTTCGGCGCTCGTAACAAGATCCACATCATCAACCTTGAACACACTGTTCCTGCGATGAACGAAGCGCTGGCTGCTGCACAAAGCCTTGCTGCTCGTAACAAAAAAATTCTGTTTGTTGGCACCAAGCGTGCGGCAGGTCCTGTGATCAAGGCGCAAGCCGAGCGTTGCGGCATGCCTTATGTTGACCACCGCTGGTTAGGTGGCATGCTGACCAACTACAAAACCATTCGTGGTTCTATCAAACGTCTGCGTGATCTGGAAGCCCAGGAAACTGATGGCACGCTGGATCGTCTGACCAAGAAAGAAGCACTGATGCGTCGTCGCGCCAAAGAGAAACTCGAACGCAGCATCGGCGGTATCAAGGATATGGCTGGTTTGCCGGATGCACTGTTTGTGATCGATGTGGATCACGAGCGGATCTCTATCACTGAAGCTAACAGTCTGCGAATCCCGGTGATTGGTGTGGTTGATACCAACTCCAATCCCGATGGCGTTGACTACCCGATTCCTGGCAACGACGACGCGATTCGCGCAATCGAGCTGTACGCATCAGCGATTGCTGACGCTTGCATCGCTGGTCGTTCAACCGGCAACCTGGTCAATGACAGCGAGTTCGTGGAAGTGGTTGATGCACCGGTTGCAGCAGACGCTGCGGGTACTGCCGAGGCATCTGTCTGACAGGACCGGGGTGCCACCCCGGCATCCCGGGCTTGCTGATGGGAATGATCATCGGCAAGGGACCGTTGTGGATTCGTTTATACACAAGAATGTCAAAAAAAGGGGCTTAGCCCCTTTTTTTTAACAAGATTTTTTATAGGGCCGAATTAAAACGTGCTGCATATGCGCTGGTTTTGATTCAAGAATTCATATTTTCAGAGCTAACAAAGAGGCTATTTAACATGGCAGAAATTACCGCAGGTATGGTTAAGGAATTGCGTGAGCGCACCGGTCTGGGCATGATGGACTGCAAAAAGGCATTGGTTGAATCCAACGGTGACCTGGAAAAGGCGATTGAAGATCTGCGTAAGGCCAGTGGCCTGAAAGCAGCAAAAAAGGCCGGTCGTACTGCAGCTGAAGGCGTGGTGATGTCGCGTGTTGCTGACGATGGCAGCTATGCCATGATGGTTGAGATTAACAGTGAGACTGACTTCGTTGCCCGTGACCAGAACTTCCTTGGTTTTGCTAACAACATCGTCGACAAAGCATTTGCCAGCAAACAGTCATCCGTTGAAGCGTTGATGGCCGGCGAGCTCGAATCAGCCCGTGAAGCGCTGGTGCAGAAAATCGGTGAGAACATCAGTGTGCGTCGCATTCAGATCGTTGACGCCCCTGACGGTGTGGCTGGCAGTTATGTGCACAGCAATAACCGCATCTCCGTTGTTGTCGCCCTGAAAGGCGGCGACGCGGTTCTGGCGCGTGATATCGCCATGCACATTGCCGCTGCCAACCCTCTGGTTGTGCGCTCTGCTGATCTGTCGCAGGCATTGCTGGACAAAGAGCGTGAGATTTACACTGCACAGGCAGCTGAAAGTGGCAAACCTGCAGACATCGTTGCAAAAATGGTCGAAGGTCGTGTACGTAAGTACGTTGCCGAAGTGTCATTGCTTGAGCAGCAGTTTGTGAAGGATCCTGGGCTGACCATCACTGCGCTGCTGAAAAAGGCCGGTGCTGACGTGGTGAGTTTTGTGCGTTACGAAGTAGGCGAAGGCATCGAGAAAGAAGTGGTTGATTTTGCCGAAGAAGTAAAAGCACAGGCAGCTGCAGCCAAGCATTGATGGGGGCGAAAAACGTCTGATGTGACGTGTCAACTTGTGTGACACGTCATATCAGTGCAGCTAAGCAGTGCAGATAAGCGGTAACACACTCTATTTATAACAAGATTCGTCAAGCGGGATCATCATGCCTAAAGCTGAGAAAAAGTATAAACGCATACTATTAAAGCTGAGCGGTGAGGCGCTGATGGGCGAAGCCGATTTTGGTATCGACCCGAAAGTGCTCGATCGTATGGCCGTTGAAGTGGGTCAGCTGGTGGGGCTTGGAATCCAGATCGGCATGGTGATTGGGGGTGGTAATCTGTTCCGCGGTGCAGCATTAAATGCAGCAGGCATGGAACGGGTGACCGGGGATCACATGGGTATGCTCGCCACGGTGATGAACGCCCTTGCCATGCGTGATGCCATGGAACGGGCCGGCATCAGCACTCGGGTAATGTCTGCCATTCCCATGAGTGGGGTGGTGGAGCACTATGACCGTCGCGCCGCCATTCGTCACATCCGCAACGGTGATGTGGTGATTTTTGCAGCGGGTACCGGCAATCCATTCTTTACTACAGACTCTGCAGCCTGCCTGCGTGGTATCGAAATTGATGCTGAACTCATTCTGAAAGCGACCAAAGTTGATGGTGTATACTCCGCCGACCCCATGAAGGTACCGGATGCCGTCAAATACGATTATCTGACATACGACGAAGTGCTGGACCGCAAACTGGGCGTAATGGATCTGACCGCAATCTGTCTGGTGCGCGATCATGATATTCCTGTGTGTGTGTTTAACATGCAGAAAGCGGGTTCATTGCTGAACAATGTCATGGGGTTGACTGACGGAACTTTGATCGGGGTTTCGCGTCCGTAACAGCGGCGTCGTGAATTAGAATTAACAGGGGATAACCATGATCGAACAAACCATAAAAGATGCGAATGAGCGTATGGAAAAGTCCTTGCACTCGCTGGAAATCGCATTTAATAAAATTCGTACGGGCCGCGCTCACCCAAGTCTGCTGAACAGCGTCATGGTGTCCTATTATGGCTCTGACACCCCGCTGAGCCAGTTGGCTAACATCACCGTTGAAGAAGGCCGTTTGCTGGTGATTGCGCCCTGGGAGCGCAAGTTGATTACCGAGGTGGAGAAAGCCATTCTGCGAGCAGATCTGGGTCTGAACCCCTCCAATAACGGCGAAAGTATTCGTTTGCCGATGCCGGCGTTGACTGAAGAGACCCGCCGCGAGTATACAAAACAAGCTAAAAATGAAGCAGAAGGTACGCGGGTGGCGATTCGTAATATTCGTCGTGATGCCAATGCGCATATCAAGGACCTGCTCAAGAACAAGGAGATCAGCGAGGATGATCAGCGTCGCGCTGAAGAGCGTATTCAAAAATTAACTGATAAATTCATTGCTGCGGTCGACGTTGCTTTTGGCGTCAAGGAAAAGGATCTGCTGTCCATCTGATTCTTGCCTTTAAAAGCCAACTGGCCTGCGTCAGTAGGCCAGAGTTATCCCAGAAAACACTGAATCTCAGAAGGACAAACGGTGCCGGACAAGGACCGCAATAAACAGCAGAACAGCCAACCCCGCCATGTGGCGGTGATTATGGATGGCAATAATCGCTGGGCTAAAATCCATGGGTTTGGCGGTAGCGCCGGGCATAGGGCGGGTGCGGAAGCAGCGCGCGAATTGGTGTTTTCCTGCGCTGATCGCAACATAGAGTATCTGACACTGTTTGCGTTCAGCAGCGAGAACTGGCTGCGTCCCAACAAAGAAGTCAAAGGCCTGATGGCGTTGTTTCTCAGTGTGCTACGCCGTAAAGAAATTCTGCAGATGCACGAGCGCAATGTGCGCCTGCAGTTCATTGGCAATCGTGCCAGTTTTGCCCCGCGCCTGCTTAAAAACATGGTTGAAGTGGAGCAGTTGACCCGCAATAACACTGGCATGGTGGTTACCGTGGCGGCCGATTACGGCGGGCAATGGGACATCGCGCATGCCTGTCGAGCCATCGCCCTGGACGTGCAGGCTGGTCTGATCGACACCGCAGATATTGATATTGACCTCGTTCAGCAAACCATCAGTCTTGGTCAGGCGCCTGCGCCTGATCTGTGCATCAGAACCGGCGGAGAGCGGCGCGTCAGCAACTTCTTGCTTTGGCAAATGGCCTACACCGAGCTGTACTTTACCGACTGCTACTGGCCTGACTTCAACAACGCCGAGTTTCAACGGGCACTGGATGATTTCGGTCAGCGCAAGCGTCGTTATGGCGGCCACTCCGAAAGTGATGAGTTGACGGTGTCATCCGCCGCGACCTCACCTCGCGTGTTATCCGGACAGGGTGCCTGAGGTGCTGCGCCAACGTATAGTGACAGCTCTGGTCATGTTACTGGTCTTGTACGCTGGGACTTCCTGGCTGTCTCCAACCTGGTATGCGGGTTTCCTCAGTCTTATCATGTTGCCGGCGTTGCTGGAGTGGGCTGAGCTGATGGGGCTGCACCGCCCCAGAGACAAGGCACTGTGGATACTGTTTGTCACCACGATTGTTGTGCCGGTGCTGATTATGCTGGTGTTTCCTGGTGCAGTGCCGTCTACCATCGGCGTTGCCGTGGTCAGTGCGCTGGCGATTATCTTCTGGTTTGTGGTGTTTCTGGCGATCAGCGTGTATCCGGCAGGCCAGCACTATTGGGAGGCCACCTGGAAGATGGGGGCGATGGGCATTGCCTGTCTGTTGCCGACCTGGCTGGGATTGTTTTATCTGAAAGTACTCGATCCGACTGGCATGCTGGTGTTTATCCTGATCGGACTGGTCAGTATTGTAGATATAGGTGCTTATTTTAGTGGTCGGGCCTGGGGTAACAAGAAACTCGCCCTGGCACTGAGTCCAAAAAAATCATGGGCAGGATTCTGGGGTGGCATGGCGAGCTGCGCAGCCTTAGCCACCGTGATTATGTGGTGGGTACACACCCGTTACCAGCCGTTGTCTGTGGGTTTATGGATTCTGTTGCTGGCCGCTGCGATGTTGATGGCGGTGTTTTCAGTGATTGGTGACTTGTTTGAAAGTATGCTCAAACGCCATCGAGGTGTGAAGGACAGCGGCCGACTGCTGCCCGGACATGGTGGCTTCCTGGATCGCATCGACAGTCTGATGGCTGCCACACCTATTTATGTTCTGGCCTTGCTGGTACTCAGCCAGGGTCTGGCGGTACTTTGACGATGACTGAAACATCCCATGTTCAGGCGCAGTGCATTACGGTACTGGGGTCTACCGGGTCTGTCGGCACCAGCACGCTGGATGTGATTTCCCGCTACCCGCAATTGTCCGTTTACGCCCTTAGTGCCGGCAGCAATACTGAATTGCTGCTTGAACAGTGTCTGCGCTTTAAGCCGCGGGTGGCGGTGATGCTCGCAGAACAGCACGCGAATCTGCTGCGCCAACAGTTAAAACAGGCGGGCAGCCATACCGAGGTGCGTGACGGGTCACAGGCTTTATGCGATATCGCATCGTCCCCCGATGTAGACACGGTGATGGCTGCCATTGTTGGCGCGGCTGGATTGCCGCCGGCACTGGCGGCGGTGTCTAGTGGCAAAAAAGTGTTATTGGCCAACAAAGAAGCCTTGGTTACCGCCGGGGCTTTGTTTATGAAAGCCGCTGATGACAGCGGCGCGGTTGTGTTGCCGATAGACAGTGAACACAACGCCATTTTTCAGTGTTTGCCTTTGTCATCCCAGCAGCGTCGTGGCGGTCTGGCAGAGAAGGGTGTCCGGCGCGTGGTGTTAACCGCATCGGGCGGCCCGTTTTTAAAAACCCCGCTGTCTGAGCTTGAATGGGTCACGCCGGCTCAGGCCTGCAAACACCCGAATTGGTCAATGGGGCGCAAAATTTCTGTTGATTCCGCCACCATGATGAATAAAGGCCTGGAGTTTATTGAGGCCTGTTTCCTGTTTGGTTTGCCGCCATCACAGGTTGATGTGTTGATTCATCCGCAGAGTATTGTGCATTCCATGGTTGAATACCGTGATGGTTCAGTGCTTGCGCAGTTAGGCAGCCCGGACATGCGCGTGCCTATCGCGCATGCATTGGCCTGGCCTGAACGCATGGATTCCGGCGCCAGTTTCCTTGATCTGGTGAAGAGTCCGGACCTGCAGTTTATGGCGCCGGATCTGCAGCGCTTTCCGGCGTTGGCGCTAGGCATCGAGGCTGCAACCCAGGGCGGCTACTCGCCCTGTATTCTGAATGCTGCCAACGAAATTGCAGTAGCGGCGTTTCTTGACGGACAGATCCGTTTTACCGAGATTCCGGGGGTGATTTCGGGCACCCTGGCGCAAATAACTTGTCGCCAGCCGTTGTCTATCGCTATGATTCAGACAGTTGACGGGCAAGCCCGGGTAATCGCCAGCGAGTTGGTGGCTGCGCGTAGTCGAGTGAAAACAGCTTAGGCACTGGATTTTCTGCTCCAGAGCAACGGTGGTGGTTTCTGGTAAGAGGGCAACCGGTTGTCGCCGGGGGCATTTTCCGCAGTAGTACTGGACAGGATTTATGTTGCAGACCTTGGTTGTAAATATCTTGGCCCTGATCGTCACTCTGGGCATCCTCGTTACTATTCATGAATTTGGTCACTTCTGGGTGGCACGCCGTTGTGGCGTGAAAGTGCTGCGCTTTTCCATAGGATTTGGCAAAGCCGTAAAAACCTGGATTGACAAAGACGGTTGTGAATACGTCATCGCACCCATTCCTCTTGGCGGTTACGTCAAGATGCTGGGTCAGGACGATACCCGTATCGACGCTGGCAGTAACATCCACGATGATGAACGTCACATGGCATTCAACTACAAGCCGTTATGGCAACGCTTTGCGATTGTCGCGGCCGGTCCGCTGGCTAATTTTCTCTTGGCAATCCTGGTGTTCTGGCTGATCAACATCAGCTACGGGCAGCGTGGTGTGGCACCGGTGATTGGCAGTATTCTGCCGGAATCACCCGCCTGGCAGGCGGGGTTGCGCGCGGGTGATGAAATTGTTTCTGTTGATGGGAATGACACTACATTGTGGCAGCACGTCACCATGGCGATACTCGATCGCCTGGGAGAAACCGGTCGCCTGCAGATTACGGCCATCCCTGCCGGACAACTGGATCCCCGTGAATACGCCATTCCCCTGAACAGCTGGCTGTCCTCCAGCGCGGCACCTGATCCTTTGGGTTCGCTGGGTATTGTGCAGTTTGATATTCCGCCGGTACTGGACACAATTGTCGCAGGGGGCGCCGCAGAGCAGGCCGGCCTGATGAGTGGTGACAGAATCATCAGCGCCGATGGTCAGGAGATATCGGGTTGGGTGCAATGGGTCAGTATTGTGCGTGCCAGTCCGGAACTGCCTCTGGAAGTTGTTGTCGAACGAGCGGTCAGTGCGCAGCGGCAGCAGCTGACCCTGACACCGGCTGCCAATCGCGCTGAAGATGGTTCGCTGACAGGCGTCATCGGCGCCAGTGTCGCGCCGTTTGATGTGTATGCCAGTATGCCGGCAGAGCAGCGCCGTGAGGTCAGTTTTAACCCGATCAGTGCCGTGGTACCTGCGCTGCAGGAAACCTGGGAAAAATCGGTGTTTGTGCTGGAATCCATTCAGAAGATGGTGATAGGCCTGATATCTGTCAAGAATATTAATGGCCCGATCACGATTGCTCAGGTGGCCGGTGAAACAGCCAGTTATGGGCTGGAAGTGTACCTGGGGTTTCTGGCGATTTTGAGTATCAGTCTTGGCGTGATGAATTTACTGCCAATTCCGGTGCTGGATGGGGGGCATTTGTTGTATTACACCATTGAGGCTATCATACGCCGCCCGGTACCCGAGCGCATTCAGGCCATGGGCCTGCAACTTGGATTGCTGATCATCGGCGGCATTATGGTGCTGGCGATTTATAACGACGTCACTCGGTTGCTGTGATCATTACTACGCTGATGATTACACTGAGCCGTGTGACAAAAAATTCATAAAAACGTCCGGATTTGTAAGAACTCCATGATAAGAAAGTCGTGTCTCAGTGCTCTCCTGACCCTTGGCATTGCTGCTACAGCGCAGGCGCAATCACAGAATTTCAGAATCTCTGACATCCGTATCGACGGTCTGCAGCGGATTTCTCCCGGTGTGATGTTCAGCTTGCTGCCGGTGAGCGTGGGCGATCAGATGGAAGCGGGCACGGCTGCCGCCATCATTCGTGCCATCACAGAATCGCAGTACTTTGAAGAAGTGGAAGTTGCCCGCGATGGTGATGTTTTGCTGATCACAGTGCTTGAGCGTCCCTCGGTCAGTGAAATCAATATTGAGGGCAACCGGGTACTGCAGACTGAAGATATTCTGCGCAACATGGAGCAGGCCGAAATTGTGGAAGGCGGCATTTTTACGCGCTCCACACTCGAAGCGATTCGTCAGGGCATACAGGAGGTGTATTCTGGTCGTGGCCGTTACGGCACCACCGTGGATATCGAAGTGACTGATCAGCCACGAAATCGCGTAGCTATTGATATGACAGTCAATGAGGGTGAAGAAAGCCGTATCCGTGATATCAATATTGTGGGTAACACCACGTACGAAAACGAAGAACTGACCAGTATTTTTGATCTGGGTGTGCGTCCTTGGTATCTGCCGCTGAGCCGCCGAGACCGGTATTCGCGCGAGCAACTCGAAGGTGATATCGAGCGGCTGAATTCCTGGTACCTGGATCGTGGTTTTGCGCGCTTTAGTGTTGACAATACCCCAGTATCGATTACGCCGGATAACGAACAGATTTACATCACCATCAATGTCAGCGAAGGTCAACAGTATCAGATCAGCAAAGTGGATCTGGTGGGTGATCTGGTTAATGCTGAGCCCTTGCTGCGTGCCTACACCCTGGTTGGCCCGGGTCAGACCTTCTCACAGGCGTTAATCACCGCCAGTGAAGAATACATGACGCAGATTCTGGGTAACTTGGGTTACGCGTTTGCAGAAGTGGAAGGTGTGCCTAACATCAATGATGAAGACAACACGGTTGAAGTGATTTTTTACGTTGAGCCCGGTGCGCGCACCTACGTCAACCGCATCAATTACAGTGGCAATGTCACCACAGCGGACGACGTGTTGCGCCGTGAAATGCGCCAGCTGGAAAGCGCACCCGCGTCCAGTCAGCAAATTGAATTGTCTAAGGTTCGTCTGGAGCGACTGGGTTATTTCTCAACGGTTGAAGTTGATACCGTTGAAGTCCCCGGTACGTCGGATCAGGTGGATGTGGAGTTTGAAGTAGAAGAACAAAGTTTCGGCAGTGTGTCGTTCAGCATCGGCTCAGGTGGCGGCGGTAACTGGTTTGTGGCAACTGACCTGCAAGCTGAGAACTTTCTGGGTACCGGCCGCACGGTTGCTGTAGGTCTGAACCGCAGTTATTTCAGCAGCAGCGCCAACTTCTCATACATGGATCCGTACTTCACCCCTGATGGTGTGAGCCGCGGGTTCAGTATATTTGCTCAGAAACAGGACTCGCCGTTCAACATTGCGAGTTTCTCCACCACCTCTTACGGTGCCACCCTGAATTTCAGCTATCCGATCAGCGAGATTCAGCAGATTGGTTATAACATCGGCTACTCGCATACCGAACTCAGTTCCGGCGGCTTGTCGGTGCAGGAAATTGAAGCCACGCCCGTGCTGACACCCGGTGTTGATCGTTATGTGATTACGCCGGCAAATCTCAACCCGTGGGATGGCCCGGTTAGAGACGCCGTTACCGGTCTGGTCAGCGAATTGCCGATTGAGTATCTCAACCGCAATCCTGATCCCGGTTTTATTGACCGTAATGGCAGGATATTCGACAACCTGACCTTTACAACCAATTGGGTACGCACCACGCTGAACCGTGGTCAGTTGCCAACCGCCGGTTCCTTCCAGCAGCTGTCGTTTGAAGTGACTGTGCCGGGCAGCGACCTCGAGTATTACCGCGCCAGTTATAACACCCAGTATTACCGCCCCTTGTTTGGTGAGGACTGGGTATTTCACGTGCGAACCAATCTTGGTTACGGCGACGGATATGGAGATACCGGCGAGCTGCCGTTTTTCCAAAACTACTTTGCGGGCGGTTTGGCTTACAACGGTGTTGTGAGGGGCTTCGAAGAGAACAGTCTTGGCCCGCGCAGTACTCCGCCATTAACCTACCAGACTAATCTGGCAGGGCTGATTAAAGATGAAAATGGCAACGTCAAGGTCAGTGCCGGCGGTTTTGCGGAAGGTTATGATGGCTCGCTCGGATATTTGTCAGTACCTGTGATTGGTGCCAATGGGCAGCCGGTACTAGATGCCAATGGTAATCAGCAGCTGCAGTTGGCCGCTCAACCATACGACATTTATGGTGATCGAAACAGTTTTGGTGGCAACATTCTGACCACTGCGTCTATTGAATTATTGTTCCCACTGCCCATGGTTGAAGATCGTGGACGTGTACGCTCCAGCCTGTTTTTTGATGTGGGCAGTGTGTTCTCTAACAATTGTTCAGTCAGACAGACGGCCTTGAATACCTGTGGTCAGTTTGACACCGGTGATCTGCGCTACTCAGTCGGTGTGGGTGTGACCTATCTGTCACCATTCGGACCATTAACGTTTTATCTGGCTAAACCTTTTACCAAGAACCCCAACGACCAGACCAAGTCTTTTGACTTTACGATTGGTGCCGGATTCTGATCCGGTAAAAAAACGCGCAGCGGGGATGAAACTCGGTGGTATAATCTCGCTCTGTCGCAAACCAGCAAATATTGCATCAAACTGAAACACATATGACCAAGGTGATTAACATGAAAAAAATAATGATACTGGTTGCAGCTCTGTTCATAACGGCGAATTCTGCTGTTGCCCAGACTGCTCCTGTCATAGGTATCATCAATCTTGAACAGGCGTTGTTTAACACCGACGCAGCGCGAGCGCTGGAGACCGGTACGCGCAGCGAATTTGCAGCTGATGAAGGCCGTCTTGAGCAGCTCAATACTGAACTGCGTGCGCTGATTGAACGTGCCCAGCGTGATGAGTCCATCATGAGTGAGTCCGAACTGCGTGCGCTGAACTCTGAAGCTCAGGAAAAGCAGGTACAGATGCAATTGATCAGTGAGCGTCTGCAAACCGCCTGGCAAGAGCGTCAACAGCAGTTCGTAGAGACCATGCGCCAACCATTGGGTCAGGCTATTGAAACTGTTGTTCAGGAAGGCAGCTACGATCTGGTACTCAATGCCGAGGCAGTGGCGTTTTTTAACAACAGCTACGACATCACGGCACTTGTCACCGCTAAATTGAACGAGTTGGCGCGCTGATACCCGGCGCCCGGTAACGGCTCTCTCAAGTGTCGGGTAATCAGCGATGAAGGTGTCGTTCACGCTGGCAGAATTGTCTGCGCAGCTGGACGTGCCTGTTCGCGCAGGAATTGGTTTGCAGCATGACTGCCCCGCAGATCAGTTAATTATTGACGGTCTGGCGACTCTTGAAAATGCTCGCCAGGGGAAATTGAGTTTTCTCAGTAATCCCCGCTACAGCCAGCAGTTATCGGCTTGTCAGGCCAGTGCCGTGATTGTTCATCCAGAGATGGCTGGCGCAACACAGCTTCCCTGTCTGTTATCAACGTCACCTTATGTTACCTATGCAAAAGCCTCTCAGTTGTTTGCCGAAGCAATTGCGCGGCATCGTCCGCGAGTAGCCCTACAATCAGGCATCCATCCTTCCGCAGTTGTCAGTGCTGATGCAGTTATCGGTGCCGATGTGTGTGTGCAGCCGCACACGGTCATTGAAGCCGGTGCCCGCATAGGAGCAGGTTGTTATATCGGCGCCGGAAGTTACATCGGCAGCGGCGTCAGTCTTGGAGCTGACTGTGTGATCTACGCCAATGTTACCGTGTATCACGATGTGGTGGTGGGAGATCGCGTGATAGTGCATGCGGGTGCGGTGCTGGGCGCTGATGGATTCGGCTTTGCCTTTGACGGTCAGCGCTCGGTCAAAATTGCACAACTGGGCTCGGTGCGTCTTGGTTCGGATGCAGAGATTGGCGCAAACTCGTGTATCGACAGGGGTGCGCTGGATGACACCGTGATCGGAGACGGCGTCAAAATTGATAACCAGGTGCAAATAGGCCATAACTGTATAGTGGGGGATCACACGGTGATCTGTGGCTGTACGGCGTTGGCTGGCAGTACGCGGATAGGTCGTTATTGTGTGATCGGTGGTGGCGTGGGCATCACCGGACATCTGAGTATCACAGATCGTGTGACGGTCAGTGCGATGTCAATGGTGACGCAATCGATTACCAGACCCGGAATGTATTCCTCCGGCACTTTGTTGCAGGAATCCAGCCTCTGGAAACGAAACGTGGTGACGCTCGGCAAACTGTCCGAGTTGTCGCGAACCGTCAGGAACATAAAAAGGCAACTGGACCAAACCGGGTTGCCGCCGCCAGGACATGATTATGATGAACATTGAAGAAATAAAGGAATATCTGCCACAGCGTTATCCTTTTTTGCTGGTTGACCGGGTGGTCAGCATAGAGCTGGGCAAATCGATTGTTGCCTACAAAAATGTCAGTGTGAATGAGCCATTTTTTAAAGGCCATTTTCCGGATTTCCCGATTATGCCGGGGGTATTGATTATCGAAGCACTGGCGCAGGCGGCCGGTGTGCTTGGTTTCAAGAGTCAAGAGAAGAAACCCAAAGACGGTTATCTGTACTACTTTGTGGGTGCTGATGAAGTTCGTCTCAAGCGCCCGGTATTGCCAGGTGATCGGCTCACGTTGGAGGCGACTATCCTCACCAGCAAACGCGGTATCTACAAATTCCAGTGTCGCGCCTCCGTTGATAACGAGTTGGTGGGCGAAGCGATCATCATGTGCGCAGAGAGGAAAAAGGAAAAGTGATTGATGCGCTGGCAATTGTACACCCCTCGGCCAGTATCGCAGAGGGCGTCCGCATAGGACCATGGAGCATCATTGGTCCTAACGTCACCATTGGCGAGGGCAGTGACATTGGCTCGCATGTGGTGATCAAAGCCAATACCCGTATTGGCAAAGGCAACAGCATTTATCAGTTTGCTTCCGTTGGAGAAGATCCGGCTGACAAAAAATTCGCCGGTGAAGATACCTGGCTGGAGATTGGTGATAACAACATTATCCGGGAAGGGGCGACACTGCACCGCGGCACTGGCGCTGGCGGGGGACTGACCCGTATCGGCAACGGTAATTTGCTCATGGCCTATGTGCATATCGCGCATGACTGCATGGTTGGCAACAATACCGTGTTCGCCAACAATGCCGGATTGTCCGGTCACGTGCAGGTGGATGATTGGGCGATTCTGGGTGGTTATGCCGGCGTTAATCAATTCCTGCGGATAGGCGCGCACGCCATGGTCGGGGGCATGACCCATGTTTCCCATGATGTGCCGGCGTATGTCATTGTCAGTGGCAGTCCTCCCGCGGTACGCACGGTTAATACTGTTGGTCTTGAGCGGCGCGGCTTTGATGAAGTGACTGTCAAACTGATCCGTGAAGCGTTCAAGATCATTTACAAACGCGGGCTGAGCCTACAGGAAGCACAGCAACAGATTGCGCAACTGGCTGATAACAATGCGGCGCAACTGTCTGCGTTAACAGTATTGCTGAACTCGATTTCCGGGTCGGTAAAAGGTATTCATCGCTAAGGCAGGTGCCGGATTTATGCTGATAGCCATGGTGGCAGGGGAACCGTCCGGTGACATACTCGGTGCCGGTCTGATCCGAACGTTGCGTCAGCGTTATCCCGAAGCCCGGTTTCTGGGTGTTGGCGGGCCGGCAATGCTGGCGTGCGGGTTCGATAGCATCACGCCGATGGAACGTTTGTCGGTGATGGGTTTTATAGAACCTCTTGGTCGTCTCCCGGAGTTACTTCGGCTCAAGGCGGACCTGGTCAAACGCTTTACCGATGAAAAGCCTGCTGTCTTCATCGGTATCGATTCACCGGGCTTTAATCTGCGGCTTGCTCAATCGCTGCATGATCTCGGCATCAAAACGGTTCACTACGTCAGCCCCAGCGTATGGGCCTGGGGTCAGAAGCGCATTTTCAAAATTGCCAAAGCCATTGATCTGATGCTCACCTTGTTTCCGTTTGAAACCAATATCTACCAGCAGCACGCAATAGCCGTGCATTGTGTGGGGCATCCCATGGCTAATCGGGTTGATCCGGATGAGCTTCAACATCAGGCCCGGTTGCAAGCGCAGCAGCTATTGGGACTGAATCCATCAGGGGCGCAGCAGGTTGTGTGTCTGATGCCCGGCAGCCGGCATGACGAAGTTGCGCGTCTTGCGCCAGTTTTTCTGCAGACCGCGTTAATCTGTTTGCAGAGTCGCCCGGATCTGCACTTTGTGATCCCCTGTGCCAATAAAACGCGCCTTGCGCAAGTGAATAAGCTGCTACAGCACACCTTATCGATGGCAGGAGGCAGTGCGCTTGACTCTCAGCCCTTGCACCAGCATTTCAGCGTGCTTGATGGCCAGTCCTTTGAGGCCATGCGTTCAGCAGACATGGTGCTTCTTGCTTCAGGAACGGCGACGCTGGAAGCCATGTTGCTGAAACGACCGATGATAGTGTGTTACAAACTGTCAGCCATGACCTGGTGGATGGCGTCGCGGCTGGTGAAGATCCCCAACATTGCCCTGCCTAATCTGTTGGCGGGCCGACGCCTGGTGCCGGAGTATCTGCAACAGGCGGTCAGCGCCCCGGCGCTGTCGACTGAGTTGTTGGGCTGGCTTGCTGACCCAGTCAGACGCCACGCATTGCTCGACGATTTCACCCGCATCCATCGCAGCATCCGACTGGATGCCGATCAGCAGGCGGCTGCCGCAGTCAGTGCCTTGATCAATAAACCAGGTCCCGCAGCCAGTTCTGGTCGTGGTGCACACCGGTGACTGCCAAGCCTGCCCGCGCTGAACACTCGCTTTTTGCTGCGCCGTCCAAAAACGTATCGGACTGGCCGCAGCATACTCACCAGCGGGTCGCTGGCACCGACGAGGCCGGACGCGGTCCGCTTGCCGGTGCCGTGTTTGCAGCAGCAGTGATACTGCCTGCGCGTTATGATTTACCCGGATTGACCGACTCCAAAAAACTCAGTGCTGTACGCCGGGCTCTGTTGTACGATCTGATTCAGGAGCAGGCGCTGGCCTGGGCGATCACACAGGTGTCTGCGGCAGAAATAGACCAGATCAATATCTTCAGGGCTTCTTTGCTGGCGATGCACCGGGCCGTCGAAGCGCTGGGTGTAGACGCTGATTTTGTGTATGTCGATGGCACGCATTGTCCGCCCTGGAACAGACCCGGTGCTGCACTGGTCAAGGGCGATAGCCGTCTGGACTGCATCGCCGCGGCCTCAGTGCTGGCCAAGGTGGCACGTGACCGCGATATGCTGCGTTTACATGAAGAGTTTCCGGTGTACGGATTTGACCGGCACAAAGGTTATCCGACACCGGTGCATCTGGCGGCGCTTGAGCAGTATGGACCTTGCGTGGAACATCGCCGCAGTTATGCGCCTGTCGCAAACTGTCTGGCTCATCGCTGAGATGGGTTTGACTCCGATTGAAGTGAACTTTTTCAGGAAATTTGCATGACCGTCTCATCCGCACAATTTGTCCATTTGAACGTCCACACTGAGTTTTCGATTGTGGACGGACTGGTGCGTGTGGAAGAGTTGATTAAAACGGTCCGTACGCTGGACATGCCGGCGGTTGCCGTCACCGATCATGCCAACCTGTTTGCGATGATCAAGTTTTACTCTGAAGCGCTGGGCATGGGCATCAAACCCATTTGTGGTTGTGATGTATTGATCGAAAACCCCGAACGTCCGGATCGTCCCCATGCCATTACCTTGCTGGTCAGGAACCTTGATGGTTACCGGAATCTGACACGCCTGATCTCCATGTCATACACCGATAAAGTCGGTCATGGGGAACCCACGCTGCGCCGGCAATGGCTGCAGCAGCACGCTGATGGTCTGATTGTTTTGTCGGGTGGCATTAACGGTGATGTCGGCCGCGCTCTTATTGATGGCGATCGTCCGGCCGCCTTGCGGGCTCTGGCCTGGTGGATGAATCTGTTCCCGCACAGTTTTTACCTGTCAGTGTCGCGCATAGGCCGACCTGGCGAGGAAGCCTACATTCAAGCAGCCGTGTTGTTATCCGCTGATACCGATTGTCCGTTGGTGGCGGTTAATGATGTGCGCTTTATTGCCGCTGAGGACTTTGAAGCCCATGAGGTACGTGTGTGTATCCATGAGCGTCGCACCCTTGACGATCCGCGCTGGCCACGGCATTACACGGATCAGCAGTACCTGCGCTCTGCCAACGAGATGATTGCGCTGTTTGAGGATATTCCGGAAGCCATCGACAATACTGTGCACATTGCCATGCGTTGTTCACTGCCCCTGGAACTGGGCAAGCCGTATCTGCCCAATTACCCGGTGCCTGCCGGTATGACCATGGACGAGTTCTTTCGTGAGGTCAGCCTGCAGGGACTTCAGCGACGACTGCCCCGAATCATCAGCGAGAGCCACGGCTTGCCCGACAACATTGACGCCAGTCGGGTGCCTGAGTTTAAAGAATTCTGCCAGCCATATTTTGAGCGGCTGGACTTTGAGCTTAATGTGATTATCCAGATGGGATTTCCGGGTTACTTCCTGATCGTTATGGAGTTTATTCAGTGGGCCAGGAACAACGATATTCCAGTCGGACCGGGCCGCGGATCCGGTGCGGGGTCTATTGTGGCCTACGCATTGGGCATTACCGATCTGGATCCACTGCGATATGACTTGCTGTTTGAGCGTTTCCTGAATCCTGAGCGGGTGTCGATGCCCGACTTTGACGTGGATTTCTGCATGGAAGGCCGTGATCGGGTGATTCAGCATGTGGCGGACTTGTACGGCAAGGAAGCTGTGTCTCAGATCATCACGTTTGGCACCATGGCCGCCAAGGCCGTCGTACGCGATGTAGCACGCGTGCAAGGTAAATCTTACGGTCTGGCTGACAAACTCTCCAAGTTGATCCCGTTTGAAGTCGGAATCACCCTTGAAAAGGCCATGGAAGATGAACCCGCGCTTAAGGAGTTTATCGACTCCGACGAAGATGCGCAGGAAATCATGGAGATGGCGCTGAAACTGGAGGGCATCACCCGTAACGTCGGCAAACACGCCGGTGGTGTGGTGATTGCGCCAACACGCCTGACAGATTTTTCTCCGCTGTATTGTGACGAGAACGGTGAGGGTCTGGTCACCCAGTTTGACAAGAATGATGTGGAAACCGCGGGTCTGGTGAAGTTTGACTTCCTGGGTCTGAGAACTCTGACCATCATCGACTGGGCGGTAAAGATGATCAATAGTCAGGAGCCCGCGCACCGCCACAAGCCACTGGATATCACTATGATTCCGCTGGACGATGTGCGCGTGTACGAGCTGTTGCAGCGCGGCGAAACCACTGCGGTGTTTCAGCTGGAATCGCGTGGCATGAAAGATCTGATCCGACGGTTGTTGCCGAGCTGCTTTGAAGACATTGTGGCACTGGTAGCGTTGTTCAGGCCGGGGCCGTTGCAGTCTGGCATGGTCGATGACTTTATCAACCGTAAACATGGTCGGGCTGAGATCAGTTACCCGCACCCTGATCTGGCGCCGGTGTTGGGTAACACCTATGGCGTTATCCTGTATCAGGAGCAGGTCATGCAGATCGCTCAGGTATTGGCTAATTATAGCCTGGGTGGTGCCGATATGCTGCGCCGGGCGATGGGCAAAAAGAAAGCAGAAGAGATGGCCAAACAGCGCGGTTTTTTTGTGGAAGGCGCTTCGGGACGTGGCCTCAGCGAGGACTTATCAGGCTCAATTTTTGACCTCATGGAAAAATTTGCAGGGTACGGCTTTAACAAGTCGCACTCAGCAGCGTATGCGCTGGTGTCCTATCAGACTGCGTGGTTAAAAAAGTATTATCCTGCGTACTTTATGGCGGCTGTTTTATCGGCTGATATGCAAAATACCGACAAGGTGGTCACGCTGGTAGAAGAGTGCCGGGAGATGAAGCTGCCGTTGATTGTGCCTGACGTAAATGTCGGGGCATTTAACTTTACCGTCAATGGCAAAGGCGAGATTGTGTATGGGTTGGGTGCTATCAAAGGGCTGGGTGAAGGGCCGATCAATGCCATCATCAAAACACGTGACAGTGGCGGTGTTTTTACCTCGTTACTGGATTTTTGCCGTCGTGTTGAACTGCGAACGGTCAACAAACGGGCACTGGAAGCGCTGATAAAAGCCGGCGCGCTGGACAATCTGTACCAGTCAGATACCGACACCACTCGCGCCTGGCTGATGTCATCACTGGCTGATACCGTGCAGGCCGCGGAACAAAGCAGTCGCAATCAGGAAGCCGGCGTGCAGGACTTGTTCGGAGACATAGCGCCGGTGCCGGAGACGGTGGCGGTAGCGGGTCTTCAGGATGGGCCTGGCAATCAGACAATCAAACCCTGGAGTCAGCAGCAACGTCTGCGCGAAGAAAAAGAAACCCTGGGTCTTTACCTGAGTGGTCACCCGATTGATGAATTTCTGCCAGAGCTGCAGCGGCTGACCCGTGACCGTCTGGCCAATCTGAAGGCCGACCGTGAAAGCCAGTTATTGGCCGGCTTGCTGGTGGCTACCCGCACCATGCGTAGCAAGCGTGGAGACAATATTGCGTTTATCACCCTGGATGACCGCAGTGCACGTCTGGAAGTCTCGCTGTTTGCCAAAGAGTACGACCGGTTTCGCGAGTTGTTACAAAAGGACGCCATTCTGGTAGTCGATTGCCAGGTATCCATGGATGACTTCAATGGGACTTTAAAGGGGCGGGCGCGTGAGGTAATGACCCTGACGCAGGCGCGGCTGCGCTATGCTAATGCGGTTCAGCTGGACCTCAGGTCAGTGGCATTGGGTCGTGATTTCAGCCAGAACCTTGCCCGGGTGCTAACGCCGTACCGGGTTGATCCTGCCAGCGTTCAAACTGCGGCAACACCGGTTGCCGATGACGCGCAGGCGCCGGTGCCGATTGCCTGCCCGGTACGCATCTGTTATCGGCGGCCGGACATCAGTGGCTGGATAACCCTTGGCGAACAATGGCAGGTTAGGCCGGACCAGCGCCTGATTCATGATCTGCAGCAGCTTTTTGGTCAACAGGCGGTTAGCATCGCTTACCGCTGAGCGATGTTATTTGTTATGATTGCCGCCTCTTCGGATCGAAACAGGCATACCACAATATTATGAATCCCAATTATCTCGATTTTGAGCAGCCGATTGCGGACCTGGAAGTAAAGATTAACGAGTTGCGTCTGGTCAGCGACGACAACGAGTTGAACATCGGTGAAGAGATACTAAAACTGCAGGAAAAGAGCAAAAAGCTCACTGAAAAAATTTATGGCAATCTGTCCTCCTGGCAGATTTCCCAGGTGGCGCGTCATCCACTGCGACCCTATACACTGGATTACATCCAACACATTTTTACCGATTTTGATGAGTTGCACGGGGATCGGCTGTTTGCTGACGATATGGCGCTGGTCGGCGGAATCGCGCGTCTGGAAGGCAAGCCGGTCATGGTCATTGGTCACCAGAAAGGTCGGGGTACCAAAGAAAAAGTCCGCCACAATTTTGGTATGCCACGCCCCGAAGGTTATCGCAAGGCTCGCCGCTTGATTGAACTGGCCGAGCGTTTTCAGTTGCCCGTGCTAAGTTTTATTGACACCCCGGGTGCTTACCCCGGAATTGACGCTGAAGAGCGCGGTATCAACGAGGCCATCGCTGAAAATATGGCCATGATGTCGCGCGTGCGTACGCCGCTGATCGCCACGGTAACCGGCGAGGCCAACTCCGGTGGCGCAATCGCGATTGGCATCGCTGATCACCTGAATATGTTGCAGTATTCAACCTACACAGTGATCACGCCAGAGGGCTGCGCAACCATTCTCTGGAAGTCATCCGAACATGCTGCCGATGCGGCAGAAGCCATGGGCGTGACCTCAAAACGCCTGGAAGAGCTGGGCATCGTTGATACCACGATTCCTGAACCTCTGGGCGGCGCACACCGTGATGTCAAAGCAGTAGCCGCCAACATCAAATCAGCGTTGGTCGATCAGGTGGAGCGATTGCAGAACATGGACATCGATAGTCTGGTAGAGCGTCGTTACCGGCGCCTGATGAGTTATGGCATCAGCCGCTGATTAGCGCACAGGTAGTCTCAGGGGTAAAAAGGATGTCAGACAAGCCGCAGCCGGGCCCGGTCCCTGCCTTGCTCATTTCTTTAAAAAAACTTCATCAACAAGCTCCCGAAGTCCACACACTGGTCATCGCCCTGAGCGGGGGGCTGGACTCCATGGTGCTTTTGGATAGTTGCCTCAATTCCAGAAGCCAATGGATTGCCCTGTTTCCGGGTGGTATGCGAGCCATCCATGTTCATCATGGTCTCAGCGCGAATGCAGATCACTGGTTGGCCTTTTGTAAACAGCAGTGTGCGCTGGCTGATGTTGCATTTTTCAGCGCAAAAGTGGGTGTCCGTTTGCAAGGACTGAGTGCGGCTGGAGAAAGTCTCGAGGAGGCCGCCCGCCATTCACGGTATCAGGTATTCGAACGTGAGCTGGGATCGGATGAGGTGCTGTTGATGGCACACCACAGGGATGATCAGGCTGAGACAGTGCTGTTAAATCTGTTGCGTGGCAGTGGTGCGCGTGGGCTTGCTGGCATACCGGAAGGTCGCCCGTTGGGGCGGAGTCAGTTGTGGCGTCCTTTGTTGCAGCTTAGCCGGGCTGAACTGGAAAGTTATGCGCTGCACAAATCTTTGCCCTGGGTGGAGGATGAGAGCAACGCCGATACACGGCTTAGTCGTAACTTTGTGCGCCATGAACTGCTCCCGCTGATGGCGACGCAGTGGCCCGCGGCGCGCGATGCACTGGTGCGCACGGCGCAGCTGCAGGCCGATAACGACGAGCTGTTGTCGCTGTTGGCGCTGCAGTATCTGCAGGAACATTATGATGCAGAGGAGAATTCTCTGAAGGTGGCGGCGTTGTTGGTTGCTTCGCCTGCGATGCAGCGTCTGGTGCTCAGGCACTGGTTACACGTTAGCAGTTGTCCCGAGCAGGCGGGCAGATTGTGGCCAGACTGGCAGTGTTTACAGACATTGATTGATGAGGTGCTGCTGGCCGCTGACGACGCTGAACCCTTACTGCACTGGCAGGGCCGGGAGATCCGCAGATTTCGAAGTTATCTGTATCTGATGTGGCCGGCAGAACCACTGCCGCCCCCACCGATTGATGGCTACTTGTGGCAGCAAACGCCAGACGGTCGTCTGCCAGTGATGGTATTGCCGGGCAACAATGGCAGTTTGCGCCTGCTGCATGTCAGAGAGCAGGGCATGATATTCCCGATGGGAGAGTGTCGGGTGCGCTACCGCCCCAGCGAAGGTCTGGAAGCTGCGTTGGCAGGCAGACCGCGCAGGGCATTAAAAAAAATATTGCAGGAATCGGATGTGCCGCCGTGGATACGTGCACGAACACCGCTGATTTATATCAATAACCAGTTGGCATGGATCGCCGGAGTGGGAGTTTGTGAAGGATTTCAAGCAGATAAAGGCAGTAATGGCTGGGCAGTCAACTGGCAGATGCCCGTGGTCGAAGCGCCGGAACCCTGAGCGTACTGCTGACAGGTTTTGAGTATTTGCACTCAATCAATACACAACCCGGAACTTGGTATCCGGATATTTAATTTGTTCATGCGTGGGGCTTCTGGTAATCTGGCGACCCATCAGTGACTCAGGATGGGGCGTTAATGACGCGATATATTTTCATTACCGGTGGGGTTGTTTCTTCACTCGGCAAAGGTATTACCTCGGCATCACTTGGTGCAATTCTCGAAGCGCGTGGCCTTAAAGTCACCATGCTCAAACTCGACCCGTATATTAACGTTGATCCCGGTACCATGAGTCCGTTTCAGCACGGCGAGGTATTTGTCACTGAGGATGGCGCTGAGACCGATCTCGATCTTGGGCACTACGAGCGCTTCATCCGCACCACCATGAAAGCCGGTAACAACTTTACCACCGGACGAGTTTACGAAGAGGTCATCCGTCGTGAGCGTCGTGGCGACTATCTGGGCGCGACAATTCAGGTTATTCCGCATATCACGGACGAAATCAAACGTCGTGTTGTGCTGGGCGCGGCCGGTGCCGATGTGGCACTGGTGGAAATTGGTGGCACGGTGGGTGATATCGAGTCTCAACCATTTCTGGAAGCGGTGCGCCAGATGCGTGTGGAGCTTGGCTCATCGTATGCGCTGTTTATGCACCTGACACTGGTGCCGTACATTGCAACTGCCGGTGAAACCAAAACCAAGCCCACCCAGCATTCAGTGAAAGAGCTGCGCTCCATTGGTATTCAGCCGGACATTCTGATTTGCCGCTCTGAGCAGGAAATTTCTGACTCAGCCCGCCGCAAGATTGCGCTGTTCACCAACGTTGATCTGCCCGCGGTAGTGTCGCTGCCGGATACCAACACCATTTACCGCATCCCCTCGCTGCTGCGTGCAGCTGAACTTGATGAGTTTGTTGTCCGTAAATTCGGTCTCGACTGCCCGCCTGCCGATCTGAGCGAGTGGCAGCGCGTGGTAGACGCCAAGCTGAATCCTGATCAGGAAGTGACCATTGCCATTGTTGGCAAATACATGGAACTGCTGGATGCCTATAAATCGCTCATTGAAGCGGTCAGTCATGCCGGTATCCAGACCCGCACCCGCGTTAACGTCAAATACATTGATTCCAGTGACATCAAAGTGCACGGTACACATTTACTGGTCGGTGTTCATGCCATTTTGGTACCGGGTGGATTTGGCATGCGCGGTGTCGAAGGTAAAATTCTGACGGTGCATTATGCCCGTGAACACAAGATTCCCTATCTGGGCATTTGTCTGGGGATGCAGGTGGCAGTGATTGAGTATGCCCGCAATCTGGCCGGTCTGACCGATGCGCACAGCACTGAGTTCAAACCGGAATGCAAAGACCCGGTTGTTGCATTGATCAGTGAATGGGTCACTGCAGATGGCGCAGTTGAGGTGCGTGATGAACATTCGGATCTGGGCGGTACCATGCGTCTGGGTGCACAGGAATGTCGACTGGAACCCGGATCAATTGCGCAGTCATGTTATGGTAAGCCGGTGATTGTCGAACGTCACCGTCACCGCTACGAAGTTAACAATAACTATCTGTCGCAACTGCAAGCGGCAGGTTTAAAGATCACCGGCCGATCGATGGATGGCGAACTGGTGGAAATGATCGAAGTACCGGATCACCCATGGTTTGTTGCTTGTCAGTTCCATCCTGAGTTCACCTCAACGCCGCGCGATGGGCATCCGTTATTCACCGGCTTTGTCAAAGCAGCTTTGGCACACCAGGCGCTCACTGACAGCGCAGTTGCCCCGGCGTCTGCAGGAGCGCAGTCGTGAGTTCAACAGGCCTTGGGGCGCCGGTCCATCTGCAACTCTCTGATCAGGTGCGTTTTGGCAATGATCTGCCTTTTGTGCTGATAGGTGGCATGAATGTGCTTGAATCCTCAGATTTGGCGCATGAGGTTGCAGCGCATTACGTGGACGTGTGTGGCAGGTTGGGTATTCCTTACGTGTTCAAGGCGTCGTTCGACAAGGCTAACCGCTCCTCAATTCACTCCTATCGTGGCCCGGGGCTGGAGGCAGGATTAAAGATTCTGCAGGACATTAAAGACCGTTTTAAGGTGCCGGTGTTGACCGATGTGCACGAACCCTGGCAGGCGGCTCCGGTCGCCGACGTCGCTGACATCATTCAGTTGCCGGCGTTTTTGTCCCGGCAAACCGATCTTGTCGCCGCCATGGCGAAGACTAAGGCGTTTATCAATATCAAAAAAGCGCAGTTTCTGGCGCCGCAGGAAATGCAACATATCCTGCGCAAGTTTGAAGAGGCCGGTAACCACAGATTGATGTTGTGTGAGCGTGGCTCGAGTTTTGGTTATAACAACCTGGTGGTGGATATGCTGGGGTTTTCGGTGATGAAACAGTTCCGTTACCCGGTGATGTTTGATGTTACCCATTCGCTGCAAAAGCCCGGTGGTTTGTCGGCCAGCGCCGATGGGCGTCGGGCTGATGTGACACAACTGGCGCGCGCCGGTTTAAGCCAGGGCTTGGCAGCATTGTTTCTGGAGGCGCATCCTGACCCGGAAAAGGCGCTGTGTGATGGCCCGTGTGCTTTGCCGCTGGCAAAATTGGAAGATTTTCTGCTGCAAATGAAAGCAATCGATGAATTGGTCAAACAGTTCCCCGACATTGATACCCGTTAAAAACTGACAGGAAGTGATTATGGCAATTATCAAAGACATCCGTGCCCGCGAAGTGCTTGATTCACGCGGCAACCCCACTGTTGAAGCCGACGTGTTGTTAGATAACGGCATGTTTGGCAGCGCCTGCGCGCCATCCGGTGCCTCGACCGGTTCACGTGAGGCGCTGGAACTGCGCGACAAGGATCCGTCCCGATATCTGGGCAAGGGTGTTCTCAAAGCGGTTGGCAATATCAATTCCCAAATCCGCACAGTGTTGCTTGGCCATGATGCCGCTGATCAGGCGGCTTTGGACAAGTGCATGATTGATCTGGATGGTACTCACAACAAAGCCAATCTGGGGGCCAATGCCATTCTTGCGGTGTCGCTGGCCGCAGCCAAAGCTGCTGCTCAAGCCAATCACATGCCGTTGTATGCGTGGATTGCCAGGCTTAACGGCAGTACGGATCTGATGAGCTTGCCGGTGCCGATGATGAATATCATCAATGGTGGTGAGCACGCAGATAACAACGTCGATATACAGGAATTTATGGTGCAGCCCGTGGGCGCGCCGAATTTTGCCGAAGCGCTGCGTTATGGCGCCGAAATTTTCCACAGTCTGAAGTCTGTACTGAAGGCACAAGGCCTGAGCACGTCTGTGGGTGATGAGGGCGGTTTTGCGCCCAATTTGCCTTCCAATGCCGCGGCGCTGGATGCGATTCTGACGGCGGTGGGCAAGACTGGCTTGAAGATGGGTCGCGACGTGCGACTGGCGCTGGACTGCGCGTCCTCAGAGTTTTACCGCGATGGACAATACCACCTCAAGGGTGAGAACGCGATGTATACCTCTGCGCAGTTCACGGACTACCTGGCAAAACTTGCCAAAGACTTCAATATTCTGTCTATCGAAGACGGTATGGATGAAAGCGACTGGGATGGTTGGGCGCTACTGACCCGCAAAATAGGCAACACTGTGCAGCTGGTGGGCGACGATCTGTTTGTCACCAACACGGAAATCCTGGCTCGCGGCATTGAGCAAAACATCGCCAACTCCATTCTGATCAAGTTTAACCAGATTGGTTCTCTGACCGAGACACTGGCGGCGATTCGTATGGCCCGTAAAGCCGGTTTTACCGCAGTGATATCACATCGTTCCGGTGAAACCGAAGACACCACCATTGCTGATCTGGCAGTGGCTACGGGTGCTGGTCAGATCAAAACCGGTTCCTTGTGCCGTTCTGACCGCGTTGCCAAATACAACCGGTTGCTGCGGATAGAGCAGGAATTGGGCAGCAAAGCTGTTTACCGCGGGCTGGCGGAATTCAGCCATGTACTCAGATAACTGACAAACGGACAACGGATTCTCCCTGACCCTTTGCGACGAGGCGATACTTAAAAGATGAAAGCACTGCTGGCTGGACTGGTGATTGTGCTGTTGATTCTGCAGTGGCGGCTCTGGGCAGGTGAGGGTGGCGTCTCAGAGTTGCGCCAGTTGGAAGAACAACTGGCGGCACAGCAGTCTGAAAATGAGGCGCTGCGTCTTCGAAACCAGATGCTTGAGAACGAAGTGCTGGATCTGAAAACGGGGCTGGAGGCCATTGAAGAGCGGGCACGCTCCGATCTGGGTATGACCCGTGAAGACGAAATTTTCTACAGAGTGATTGAATAGTGGTCTATGCGATCATTCCGGCCGCCGGTATCGGCAGTCGTATGCAATCCAGTATTCCCAAACAATATCTGCCGTTGAGTGGCAGCACTGTGCTGCTGCACTCGGTGCGCGCTATCCTGGCATTGCCGCAGGTCAGCCGAGTGGTTATTGCTTTGCATCAGGCGGATACCTGGTGGCCTGAGAGCCGTCAGCAGTTAACTGCTGATGAGTTGCAGCGCGTGCAGATCTGTGAGGGCGGCGCCGAGCGCTGGCAGTCTGTGCGCGCCGCATTGCAGTGCCTTGGCAATCAAGCAGCAAACAATGAATGGGTGTTGATTCACGATGCCGCGCGCCCTTGTGTGCGCCGCGAGGATCTGCTGGCGCTCATAAAGTCATGCGAGACAGGTACCGGGTCTGCATCGGGAGGCTTGTTGGCTGTGCCGGTATCAGACACTCTTAAGCGTGCTGATGTGCACTTAAGTGTGCAGGCCACAGTTGATCGCAGTCAGTTGTGGGCTGCGTGCACGCCGCAGATGTTCAGAGCCCGCGATCTGTTGTTGGCATTGGAGCACTGTGCGGATCAAGGCATAAGCGTCACCGACGAGTCTTCCGCGATGGAATTCTGTGGCGAGAAGCCACAACTGATTGCCTGTCACAAAGACAACATTAAAATTACCTACCCGGAAGACTTACAACTGGCTGAATGGATATTGCGCGACCGTCGGCAGTCTTCAACCTTGTTAAACGGAGCATGACATCAGTATGCAACTACGTATTGGCCACGGTTACGATGCCCACCGATTTGCCGAACCATCGGACAATCGCCCGCTGATGCTGGGCGGTATCAAAGTGCCACATGATCGTGGATTGATAGCGCATTCCGATGGTGATGCCCTGATACACGCACTGTGCGACGCTTTATTGGGAGCGGTAGCGCTGGGCGATATCGGTCGACACTTTCCAGACACTGATCAGGCTTACAAGAACGCGGACAGTGCAGTGCTGCTACAAAGCGTGCTGGGGTTGGTGAAAAATCTGGGTTGGTCAGTGGTCAATGCGGATATGACTATTCTGGCGCAGTCGCCCAGAATGGCACCCCATATCAATGCGATGAGATCACGTCTTGCAACTTTGCTGGAAGTTGAGGTTGACGCAGTGAATGTCAAAGCATCCACAACCGAAGGCATGGGATTTGTGGGACGCAAGGAAGGGCTGGAAACACACGCTGTGGTGTTGTTGAGTCGGTGATCCTCTCCAGAACTCATCCACCCACAATGCGCGCACACGTCAAGGCGCAGCCGCAGGACTTTCTGGTTGACGAGCAACTGGGCTTTGATTGCTCCGGGGACGGGGAACACGTTTGGGTGTTTATCCGTAAAACCGGCATCAACACGGCTGAAGCTGCACAGCGACTGGCGCGTGCGGCGGGCGTTTCGATCAGGGACGTCAGTTGGTCGGGACTTAAGGACAGACTCGGCGTTTGTCGGCAGTGGCTGAGTCTGCAGTTACCCGGTCGCGCAACACCTGACTTTACCTCAGCTCTCTCCCCTGAACTGCAGATTGAGCGCATTGAGCGCAACAGCCGCAAGTTACGCAGGGGCAGCCACCACAGCAACGCCTTTGTGATTCGGTTGCGAAATCTGCAGGTGAGTGACGATGCCGTGGATTTCCCGACGGCATGGTCAGCCCTTGAGCAGGCTTTGCAGCGTGTGCAGCAACAGGGCGTTCCCAACTACTTTGGGGAACAGCGTTTTGGTTTTGACAATATCAACAAAGCACAGGCATGGTTTTTAAAGCAGTACCGACCGCAGAATCCCGTTGAACGTGGCCTGTTGTTGTCAGTAGCGCGAGCAACAATTTTTAATGCAGTGCTGTCGGAACGGGTCAGCCATGCAACCTGGAATCAGTACCTTGATGGCGATGTGATGAATCTTGATGGCAGTGCCAGTGTTTTTTTGCCAGAACACGTAGATGAAACGATTCTGCGGCGTCTTGCCGAGCTGGATATTCATCCCACCGGGCCGCTCTGGGGCCAGATAACGCCGCGCACACTGAGTAGCGTGGGTGCCTGCGCTGACCTAGAAACCAGAGTTGCCGCAGATTATCCGCTGCTGGCGACCGGCCTGCTGAAACATCAGGTTGACGCTGCCCGGCGCAGTTTGCGTTTGTCGGTACAGGCATTACACTATCGGCTTTTAGAAAACCAATCCCCGCTGGGGCCTGATCTGGAGTTGTCGTTTGTGCTGCCTGCCGGCACTTACGCGACTGCCGTTCTGCATGATCTGATTGAGTACCAAAGCCTGTGAACACACCCAATCTTGCCGGCATAGGCATGACCTCTCAACGCACACGGGAACGCATGATTGCGTCCTTGCTGGATAGGGGGATCAAAAATTGGGCGGTACTGGATGTGATGAGAACCGTGCCAAGGCATGTGTTTCTGGATGAAGCCCTGGCAACGCGTGCCTATGAAGACACCGCGCTGCCCATTGGTTTTAATCAAACCATCTCGCAGCCTTATGTAGTGGCGCGGATGACCGAGGCCGCGTTAGGCCAGCGCCTTCCGGAACAGGGCAAGGTGCCGAGGGTGCTCGAGATAGGCACTGGCTGTGGTTATCAAACGGCAGTGATTGCCCAGTTTGCCGAGCGAGTCTGGACAGTTGAGCGAATTCAGCCGTTGCTAGAGCGCGCCCGCAAACATCTGTCGCTGGTGGGGGTGCGCAACGTGCGCTTCAAGCATGATGATGGCAGCCTGGGTTGGGCTGATAATGCCCCCTTCGATATCATTATCGCTGCCGCAGCGCCCCAACAGGTGCCAGCTGAGTTGATGAATCAGCTGGCAGACGGGGGCCGGCTTGTACTCCCAGTCGGCACTGAGCGTGGCGGTCAAGAGTTGTTGTTGATTGAGAGAAGTGGTAATGAATTCTCCAGCCGGGTGCTGGAGCCAGTCAATTTTGTCCCGCTGTATGTGGGCCAGGTACAGTATTAATGACGCTTGGCGATAGAGTTGTGTTGTTTCTAAAGGGCATGGCCATTGGTATTGCTGATTCTGTTCCCGGGGTTTCGGGTGGCACCATTGCGGTGATCAGTGGTATCTATGAGCGGCTGTTGGGTGCGCTGCGAAGCTGCAATCCCAATTCGCTGAAAATCTTGTATCAGCAAGGCTTGAAAGCATTTTGGCGAAGTATCGACGGCAGTTTTTTGTTAACGCTGGTACTGGGTATTTTGGTCAGCCTGATGCTGATGGCCAACACGGTCCTGTATTTGCTGGACAATCACTTTATGCTGGTGATGGCGTTTTTTATGGGGCTGGTACTGGCATCGTGTTTGCTGCTGTACCGCGAGATGGGCTCCTTCAGCGTTAGAAAGGCCTTGTTGTTTATCATCGGGTTTGTATTGACGGTTCTGACCGCGGTCATAAACCCGGCAGCCGGCAGCACCTCATTGCTGTATCTGTTTTTCTGCGGCGCGATTGCGATCTGCGCGATGATTCTGCCGGGAATATCCGGTGCCTTTATTTTGATACTGCTGGGTGTTTATCAATACGTTTTGGATGCCCTTCGTAGTCTGCAATTGGATGTCATTCTGGTGTTTGCCTTGGGCTGCCTCATAGGGCTGTTGTCGTTTGCACATGTCTTGACCTTGATGTTCTTTTATTATCGGCAGCCTACCTATGCGTTTTTGGTAGGCATGCTGGCTGCGTCAATAGTGGTGTTGTGGCCCTGGCGATTATCAACCGAACCCGGTGGCGGGTTAGGCATGATGCCTTGGGTCTATACGGAAGTTACCGGCAACCCGGCACAGCTACCTGCGATTGTGTTGTGTGCAGTAGTTGGATTTGTTGTGATCATGGCGTTTGCTGCAACCGTGTCACGGCTGTCCCGGGACACGTAAGTGACAAGTGGATGACCTGTGCGGTCTGATGTACTGATTGCCAGAAGTTTTACTGACGAGGCGTGTAATGAAGAAAATTGGCGAAGTTGGTTTGTCATCTCCCCGTGTTTTGATAGCCCCCGTGTTGATGTTGCTGGCCGCATGTGCCAGCGATTATCAGGCGCCGGTGGATGATCGTAGTAGTCGCCTTGAGCGTGAAGCTCCCGTGATAATCGTAGATGGGCAAGCGGTACCTGCGTCAGCAAGAGCGCCGGTTGCAACTACCAGCAGTTCTTCTGGGTCTGCTGCCGTGGTTGGGGCAGCCTCTACCGTCGTACGGCCGGTGACCCTTGGGTCAGGTATCAGCCGGTCGTCAGTGACTCGTGTGCCTGTCGCGCCATCGGTAGCTGAACCCGCACCTGTCAATCAGACTCCTGGCACCCAGACACCGGCGATCAACCAGCCCGCCCCCACGCGAACTGCGCAAGCGTCAGGCAATGTTTCTGCACAATCAACAGCCTCTTCAACGTCCGGAGTCGCTGCCCAGTCGGTTGAAACCCATATCGTAGCGCAAGGAGACACGCTGTACTCCATCGCATTTGCTCACAACATGGATGTGCGAAGCCTAGCGCTGGCAAACAATCTGGCGACTCCCTACACCATTTATCCCGGGCAGCGGCTGAGCGTCAGTGCATCGGGTGTATCTGCCTCTGCGATTGACGCCGTGCCACAGATCCCTGCTGCACCGGCGGGAGAGGCGGCGCCAGATACCGGTCGTCGTCCACAGGCGGCAATCGACGAGAGGCGCACCGGCAGTGTCAATACCCGTGAGGTCGACGGTGTCACCTGGCAATGGCCTGCTGAAGGTCGACTCCTGAGCACTTTCTCGGAGGCCAGTGCCGCCCGGGGAATCGATATCTCCGGAGAAAGAGGCCAGGCGGTGTATGCCGCTGCTGATGGTGATGTTGTCTATGCCGGTAGTGGCATTCAGGGCGCAGGTAACCTTGTTATCGTCCGTCACAATGATCGCCATCTCAGTGCTTATATGCACAACAGTGCCATGCTGGTGGGCGAGGGCGACAGGGTCAGAGGCGGAGACAAGATCGCAGAGATCGGGTCGGGCCCCAACGGTCGCGACATGCTCCACTTTGAAGTGCGTGTTGATGGCAAGCCAGTAGATCCGGTGCGCTATCTGCCGATACGCTAACGTCAGGCTGCTGTCGGTTTTTAGTGAAAAGCCTTGTGCTGCTTTTGTGAAGCACTGCACATTTTTTGATTTTTCTATCAAAAATTCTGCTTTTGGGACGCTGATTCCCGTAATCATCTTGTGATATTGTCTGATCGTTCTTTTAATAAAAGACTTCTTTCACTGTCAAGGATCATGAGTCAATATGGATATTGAAAAAAATGACGATTTGCCAGATGGCGATCTGGATCAGGATTTGACCGTTAAGGAACCGCAGCCAGAGTCGGATATCTTTGCGGAAAATTCTGATAAATCGACAAGCACCGCCATTGTTTACAGTAAAGAGCGTTTTGCATGTGATGCAGAACTCGCTTATGTCAGAGAAGTTTCCCCTATACCCCTGCTCAGTTACGAAGACGAATTGCGACTGGCGCGTGCCTGTCGTGAAGGGGATGCTGTCAGCCGGCAAGCCATGATCAAACATAATCTGCGCCTGGTGCTCAGTCTCGCCAGACGTTATCGCAATCGGGGGCTAGCACTGCTGGATATGGTGTCTGAGGGCAATCTTGGATTGATGCGGGCTGTTGAGAAATTTGATCCCGAGTTGGGTTTTCGCTTTTCAACCTACGCTACCTGGTGGATAAAACAGGCCATTGACCGTTCAATCATGAATCATGCACGCGATGTGCGTTTGCCCGTGCACGTTATCAAAGAAGTCAGTCTGATCCAGCGCAAAGAAATGCTGCTGACTCATCAGATGGGACGTAAGCCCAGTCGTTCCGAGTTGGCCGATCATTGTCAGATGCGCCTTCATGAGCTGGCATTTATTCTCGACTGCCACGAATCCAGCCATGAGAATGATCAGGTGATCCCCGACACTGAAGAGCTTCACGCCGACTGCACAGGCTGCGAACTGCAGGATAGCGATCCGGTGCGGCCTCTGCAGTTGAAGGGTTTGCAGAGCACAGCGCTACGATGGTTGGATGAGTTGAGTGAGCGGCAACGAGCAGTTCTGGTGCGACGATATGGTCTTAACGAACATGAACAGATGACACTCGAGCAGGTCGGCGAGGATATAGGCCTGACCAGAGAGCGTGTCAGACAGATTCAGATAGAGGCTATGCGGCGACTCGCAAGAATTGCCCGCCGTGAGGGATACGACGTGGAGGCCTTTTTCGGGTCGGACATAATTTCCGACCACGCTTATCTGAATGCCTGTCAGGCATGATCAATACAGGTCACCCATCGCGACCGGCAACGGATTTGTCGGCTGTCGTCGCGATCAGCAATAAGCGATCCGTCTCAGCAGGTTACTTGATCAGTAATTTGACCTTCTGAGCCACGCCACTCCACTTTTCTGCGTCAGCCATGGGGGGCTTCATCTGGGTGATGTTTGGCCACTTCTGGGCCAATTCCGCGTTTAATTCAAGGAACTGCTTCTGGTCATCCGGCAATTCGTCTTCTGCATAGATTGCGTCAACCGGACACTCTGGTTCACACAGCGCACAGTCAATACATTCATCCGGGTGAATCACCAGAAAATTGGGACCTTCGTAAAAGCAATCTACCGGACAGACTTCTACGCAGTCTGTGTGCTTACAGTTGATACAATTTTCACCGACTACAAATGTCATAATGCTTTCCAGTCTGAATCAAACGATGCGGCATTATAGTGTACCTTCCCGCTGCCGACAAACCCGCTGACAACATCTGTCGTGAATGTTCAAAGCGCTTTTTTGAGCTCATACACGAGCTGTTGGGCCTGCCTGGGTGTCAGGCCGTCAGGATCCAGTTGTCGAAGTTGTTCAAGCACGGGGTGTGGTGTTGTAGCAAACAGGTCGCTTTGGGCGGGTAAACCCCGCGTGTTGCCGGTACGCAACGCATGTTTGTTGCTCTGTGCGGACAGCAAGGGCGTTGGCCCTGATACTGCCAGGTCCTCCAGCTCTCTCAGTTTTTTACGTGCCTGTTCGATAACAGCCGTGGGTATGCCCGCCAACTGTGCGACCTGTAATCCATAACTCTGGTTGGCTGGTCCGTCCTTGACGGTATGCATGAATACAATACCTTGCTGGTGCTCAGCCGCATCCAGATGCACATTACCAACGTTGTTGTGTGTCTCAGGCAACACGGTCAATTCGAAATAGTGAGTGGCGAACAGGGTCATGGCACGGATCTGCTCTGCGATGTACAACGCGCTCGCCCATGCCAGGGACAGGCCATCAAAAGTGCTGGTGCCGCGACCAACCTCATCCATTAATACCAGACTTTGATGTGTGGCGTTGTGCAGAATATTGGCAGTTTCTGTCATTTCCACCATAAATGTGGAACGGCCACCGGCCAGGTCATCGGATGACCCTATGCGGGTAAAAATGCGATCCACGGGGCCGATGACAGCACCTGTAGCCGGTACGTGGCTGCCACAGAATGCGAGCAGCACGATCAGCGCGGTCTGGCGCATGTAAGTTGATTTACCACCCATGTTGGGTCCGGTAATGATCAGCATTTGTTTGTCACTGCCGAGTCGGGTGTCATTGGGTACAAACTGCTTTTCCAATACCTGTTCTACAACAGGATGGCGACCCTGTTCGATATAGATTCCGATCTGTTCACTTAATACCGGTTGAGCCCAGCCCAGGGTGATTGCCCGTTCGGCAAAATTACACAGCACATCAAGTTCTGACAATGCTGCGGCACTGTCCTGTAGTCCAGATAGTTGCCCCGCAGTGACTTCAAGCAGATCGTCGTAGAGCAGTTTCTCGCGGGCCAGTGCTTTGCTATTGGCGCTCAGCACCCGGTCTTCAAAAACTTTAAGCTCCGGGGTAATAAACCGCTCTGCATTTTTCAAGGTTTGCCGCCGTTGATAGTCCACAGGCATGTGATCAGCCTGCGCTTTGCTGACCTCAATGAAGTAACCATGCACGCGGTTGTAGCCCACTTTGAGCGTACTCAACCCAGTGCGTTGTTTCTCCCTGACCTCCATATCAATCAGAAACTGCCCGGCGTTGCTGCTAAGTGCGCGCAGCTCATCAAGTTCAGCATCATAATTTTCGGCAATCACTCCACCCTCGCGAATGACCACCGGCGGATTCTCAATGAGAGCGGCCTGGAGTTGGGCACACAGGGAAGGGTAGTCGGCAACGGCCGTCTGAAGTTCGGCAAGGCGTGTCGTTTCCATAACGTTCTGCAGGTTACCCAATGCAGCCTGCAATGCTGGAAACACGGTAAGTGCATCGCGCAAACGAGCCATGTCCCGTGGACGCGCTGAGCGCAGCGCTACCCTGGCCAGTATTCGTTCTATATCGCCAACCTGCTTCAACAGCGGCTGCAAGGCTTCAAACGCATACTGGTTCTGCAGCGTGCTGATGACTTGCTGGCGTTGTAAAAGTACTTTGCGCTGGCGCAAAGGTCGGTTAAGCCAGCGATTTAACAGGCGGCTGCCCATCGCTGTGCTGGTGGAGTCGATGACTGACATCAGTGTGTTGCTGCTGCCACCACCCAGGTTCCGGTCCAGCTCCAGGTTGCGCCGGCTGGCACCGTCCAGTACCAATGCATCGGCGGCGATCTCCGCACTCATTCTTTGTATGTGAGGCAGGGCCGAGCGTTGAGTATCTTTGGCATAGTTCAACAGACACCCGGCAGCCTGAATGGCCAGAGGCATCTCCTCACAACCAAAGCCGCGTAAATCGCGTGTTTGGAAGTGGCTGATCAATTGCCGGTAACAGGTATCGCTGTCGAATTCCCACACCGGACGTCGACGCAGGCCGGGTCTGCCGGCGAGTTCTGCCGGCAGCAGCAGATGTTCATTTACCAGGAGTTCTGCCGGCCTGACGCGTTCTATCTCCGCAAGCACATTACCCAGACCGCTGACTTCGCTGACGAAGAAACGACCACCGCTGATATCCATCCAGGCAAGTCCGCACAGCAGCTCTGCGGTGCCGGGTTTTTCAGTAATGCTCAGGGACATCAGCACGCAGTCGCTGCGCGAATCCAGCAATGCTTCATCACTGATGGTGCCCGGGGTAATGATGCGCACAATCTGGCGTTCCACCGGGCCTTTACTTGTCGCAGGGTCGCCGATCTGTTCACAGATGGCGATGGATTTGCCCAGTTCTACCAAGCGGGCGAGGTAGCGTTCAACTGAATGATAGGGCACACCACACATCGGAATGGGCTTGCCATTCACGTTGCCTCGTGCAGTCAGGGTAATGTCCAGCAGATTGGCAGCTTCGACTGCATCCTGAAAAAACAGCTCGTAGAAGTCACCCATCCGGTAAAACAACAGATTGTCCGGCTGTTGCGCTTTGATTCGCAGAAATTGCTGAATCATTGGTGTGTGCTGCGATAAATCCTTTTCGATCAAGTTTTTACCTGCTTTTTGCAATGTTGTTTATTATGATATTCAGGGGTGCTGGAACTTGTAAGTTCAGCATTCTATGTTATTTGAAGTGTGTGTTTAAACGCCTTGCATGGCAATGGTAAACTTTGCTCATGAGCAACTCTACGAGTCAACGGACATTAAACAGCATGGCCACACGTCTTGGCTGCATTCTTGGTAGTCACGGGCTGACGTTGACCACTGCGGAGTCCTGTACCGGTGGCTGGATCGCACAAACGCTCACCTCAGTGCCAGGCAGTTCTGGTTGGTTTGATGCTGGATTTGTAACCTATTCAAATGCCATGAAGCACAAGGTTCTGAAGGTGCCACTCGAGTTTCTGCAAGGGGCTCAGGCGCCCGGTGCTGTGAGTGAACCCACCGTTCTTGCGATGGCTGATGGGGCATTGCGGTTGGCGACAGCAGACTGGTCAGTCGCAACCAGCGGCATTGCCGGACCCGGTGGTGCGGTACCCGGAAAGCCTGTGGGGATGGTGTGGATAGCTTGGGCATCCGCCCGAGGCGCTTCCGCTCAGGTATTCACTTTTTCAGGTAACCGTGACCAGGTCAGGCGTCAGTCTGTTGCAGCAGCGTTGGCAGGACTGCTTGACCGGCTGGAGAATGCCGCTGATTTTCTCCAATAATACTGGTTGAATATACAGTAAAGCTCTGCTTTAATACTGAACAAGCACCATTTCTTAATCAATCCTCAGGATGTTTCATATGGCAGATACCCAGGTTCGTGACCCTAACAAAGAAAAAGCACTCAACGCGGCACTGACACAGATTGAGCGTCAGTTCGGCAAAGGCTCAATGATGCGGCTGGGTGATAAAGGCAAGGAGGCAATTCCCGCCATTTCGACGGGATCACTGGGCCTGGATATTGCGCTTGGGATTGGTGGCCTGCCGCGTGGCCGGATCGTCGAGATTTATGGACCGGAGTCTTCGGGTAAAACAACACTGACCTTACAGGTGATTGCCGAGTGTCAGCGTGCAGGCGGAACCTGTGCATTTATCGATGCAGAACATGCATTGGACCCAATTTACGCCGGTGCACTCGGCGTTGATGTGGAAAACTTGCTGGTCAGTCAGCCCGATACCGGTGAGCAAGCGCTGGAAATCTGCGACATGATTGTGCGCTCTGGTGCTGTCGATGTGGTTGTTATCGACTCGGTAGCTGCCCTGACGCCCAAGGCGGAAATTGAAGGTGAAATGGGTGACAGTCACATGGGGCTGCAAGCGCGTCTTATGTCACAAGCGCTGCGCAAAATGACCGGCAATATCAAGAATTCAAACACGCTGGTGATCTTCATCAACCAGATCCGTATGAAGATTGGCGTGATGTTTGGCTCGCCAGAGACCACAACCGGCGGTAATGCATTGAAGTTTTATGCATCCGTCCGTCTGGATATCCGCCGTATCGGTTCGATCAAAGAAGGCGACGAAGTGGTTGGCAACGAAACAAGGGTAAAAGTAGTCAAGAATAAAGTGGCACCGCCGTTCCGTCAGACCGAGTTCCAGATTTATTACGGCAAGGGTATTTACCGGATGGGTGAAGTCATCGACCTGGGTGTCAAACTGAATCTTATTGATAAGTCAGGTGCATGGTATGCCTACCGTGGAGACAAGATAGGGCAAGGCAAAAAGAATGTAGCTACGTATCTTGAGGGACATCCGGCGCTTGCTCAAGAAATTGAGGAACAAATCAGAAGTCAGTTGCTGGGTGGAAATGCGTTATTGAGCGCCAGTTCTGATGATAACGAGCCTATGGAAGCTGAAATGGAGTGATGTGGTCACATGGATCGTGAGCAGGAGCAAGCTTATTGTTTGAATGCCCGTCGTCGGGCAATGGACTTGCTGGCCCGGCGTGAACACTCGCGCCGGGAGCTCTTTGTAAAGCTGAGAACCCGACTGAAAGCGGCATCAGTTGCCCTCTCTGAAAAATCCCTTTCTGAAATATCCTCATCTGAAATATCCCCGTCTGATGAACTCAACAGCGGTGCTGATCAGGAAGACGTGTCAACAAACACGGATGCACTCATTAACCGGGTATTGGATCAGTTGGAGAACGACGGACTGCTCAGTGAAGCGCGGTATGTTGAGTCTTACGTCAGCGCGCGCAGAAACAAAGGCTTTGGGCCGATGTACATTCGTCATCATTTGAGAAGCCGCGATGTTGATGAACAAGGCATGGCGTTTGTTTCTGATGTCGCAGAAGCGCAGTGGCTGGATGCGTTGCTTGTGTTGTTGAGGAAGCGTTTGTCATCCGGTTGTTTTCCTCAACGTGCCAGTAAGGAGTATCTGAAGCTGCAACGCTTTGTTTTATCTCGGGGTTATGCAATGTCGCAGTGGCTGCAAGCTGAGCAGCTGTATAGATCTGAATGACAGGATTCTCAGTGATTTAATGCCCGGCAAACCCATCAGTGCGGCTGAAAATTGCCTGACCGCTCAATCAGTTCACCAGATGAAGCACCCCATCGCTGTTTTGAGAATGCCCTAATGCTCCGCCTCTCAAGCCCGATTTATCGCCGCCAAATCTTCTGTCTGATCTGCTCTCAGTCCCACCCTGCCGAGCCCATGACAGGTTGTTATTGCGATGGATTCTGCCTATCTTATGGCAAACTTTCAGGTCATATCAGGCGTTGAATGTCAAAGATCAGTCAGCTTATAAAATTGTCGTCCATTCGATTGCCGGTCAGCAGCATCCGTTCCAGACTTATTGTATTTTTGCTGTTTCTGCGGCTGCCCGTACTGGGCACAACGTACACGTTTATAAGCCGCGAAAATGCCCGTTATACAGTCCAGATCATTGACTCCTACCTAGGAATCGGTGCGGAAGTATTCGACTTTAGCCGTGCTGAACACATCAATACGCTGTTGATAGTCAGTAGTGCACTCACCCGTGACTGGGGGTTCCGTAATGCCTTTGGTGCTGCTGATCCTGCCACGATTGTGGATGCAGCACAAAACCTGCTGTCCCGCTCTGATGAAGCGGCAGATGTTATGTTGATCACAGACATGGACGGGCGGGTGATTGCAGATACTGCGGTAGAAGGATTTACTGAGCTCAACGCAACCTGGGCGAGTCTCATGGAGAGAGCAGCGGCAAGCACTGATGGCGTCGCTGAAGCAGTGTTGACAATCAACGATACACCGTATCAGGTCACTGTCATCCCATTGTTTCTGCCGGCACCTGTGGCCTGGATATTTGCGGGGTTTCCACTCGATGGCAGATTTGTTGCCAGCATTAAGCAGAGCTCTGCCTCATATGTGTCTGTGCTGCGATACCAAGGGATAGAATTTCCCGACATGTCCGAAAACAGTTCGTTTAATGCATTGCAGATGAGTGATTCAGCGCCAGGACGAGTAATGGCATCGACGTTGACCGAAGAGGATGCGCGCCTGACACTGGCTGGAATTGACCCATTGCAGTTTGCGACCTCTCAGCGCATCCGGCTGCAGGAGGCAGATTATGGGACACTCGTCAGGCCATTGTCTGCAGACCCGGCCAGTGGCGAGCTGATCATTGCTGTCATCCAGCGCTTTTATCGTGAGAATCAGGTCAATCTCGCTCAATTGCAGGATCGTCTGTTCTCCTTTTCCATGTTGGTAATCAGTGTGAGTTTGCTGGCGGTAGTGTTATTGGCTCGCACATTTACCCGGCCGATTCTTGCGCTTGCCCGGCGTGTCCGACTCATTGAACAGGGTCATTACTCGGCGGGCACACTGTCATACACAACGTCAGGTAGTGATGAACTGACTCAGTTGGATCAATCGGTCAGCGCGATGGCTGAAGGCCTGGCTGAGCGCGAGCAGATTCGCGACTTGCTGGGAAAGGTGGTGTCACCGGAAATTGCCGCGGAGCTGATGGGCGGGCACATCGAGCTTGGGGGTGAAGAGCGTATCGTCAGCGTGTTGTTTGCCGATATCAGAGGGTTTACGGCACTCAGTGAGCAACAAACGCCCTCTCAAACACTGCATATGCTGAACCAGTGCTTTGAAAAGATCTGTTTTGCAATTGAGTCCAGCGGCGGGGTGGTTAACAAGTTCAATGGCGATGCGGTGATGGCACTGTTCGGCGCGCCTGTGGCTCATATCGATGATGCCGACAGGGCTATGCAGGCATTGTTGAGTATCGAGAGCGCCGTGCGGGAATTGTCTGAAAATCCGGCATTGCCCACAGCAGGCTTGTCTATTGGACTGGGGATACATACGGGGTTGGTAGTCGCCGGCAATATGGGTTCAAAGAACCGTATGAACTACACGGTGATTGGCGATTCAGTAAATCTGGTATCAAGGTTGGAGAGTTTGACCCGGCTGTATGGTGTTTCCAATCTAGTCAGTGAGGCCAGTGTTAAGGCCTTAGGCAACGATGCCGCCAAATACCAATGGCTGGATCTGGTCCGGGTCAAGGGTAAACGAGAACCGGTCAGGGTTTTTACCATGATGGGCGTCACCGGAAGGTTGTCGCCAGAAAAACTTGCTTACTGTTTTATATAAAAAAGGCCTCTTAATGGATGTGGTCAATGCGATAGAGATGGCAGATGAGCCCGCCGCAGGCGTGTACATCATTCGAGCTATCAACGATTCGAATGCGTCTGCTGCAATTCTCGCCACACTGGCTCATTGTGCAGAGATTAAGGCCAACAAAATTTACCGCATCAAAGGCAGCGAGCCCGCTGTAAAGACCACTACCCGACAGGCTCCTGGATTGTGCTTTCGAAGCGCTGTGAGTGGACATCATCATGATCGGGTGTCTGCTGTTATCAGCAGCCGCTTGGCGCAGGAGCCGCTGCCGCCGCTGACTTGCCGTGCAGGCGAATGTGATTATGGTGTCTGGCCCGTGACCGACAGGGACACAGTGTTGGCCCTTGAAAGCGGGATAAACGATCTACCTATTCTGTATCAGACGAGCGGAGCGATTACGCTGACAGCGGATGCAGAGAAAAGGGCGTTCTTGAGTCAGCCGGTCATTCTTTATCCTGACCACATGATGCAGGTCGCTCCGTTTCATTGCCTGCTCGCTGATCTCAATGGCATGGATGACGATGACTTTCTGCAACGTTTGTTGAAATCCTTCAACATCCGCGTTGCCCGTGATGCTGCAGATGCCAGTCCCGCCGCGGAACGCGAATTTGGGCTATATCTGCGAGGTCAGTGGTACCATATGACAGTTATCACTGGTACGTGGTTTTTTGCTGATCCGGTAAAAGATCTGGATGTGAGCATACTGCGGGACAATATGCTGGCGCCGGTGCTTGGAATCGGCAATACCGACGAAGACAACTCGCGCATACGTTATGTTGAAGGCACCCGGGCATTAGTGGAACTCAGTACCCTCGTCGATCAAGGTGCTTTTAAGGCGGTTGTTGTGCAGTTTCCTCCATCAGTTAAACGTATACTGGACATCACAGATCTTGGCAGAACCATGCCAGAAAAGTCATTTTTGATGATCACGGAACCAGATCCGCACCTGATTTTGTCAGCGTTGCGCTGAACAGTGACGAGTGAGCGCAGTCAAGTGAATCTCTCAGAACAGGCAATGCAGGAAGCCCAACGGATTGCCTTGATCAATCCAACCAAATTTTTAGGCAATCTGCTGCTGGCCGGTGGGCTAATGCAGCAAGTGAGTGACTGGTGTATCCGGCACGAAAAGCAGTTACTGATTGTGCTTGACGAAGGATTTGAAGAACTTTTTTTAGGTGCCTTTCCCGCAGCTCAATGGGTGTTTTATCCACGTAAAGCTCTGATGCCTGGCTCGCCAAAGTGGGCAGCCTTGGGTGCCTGGCTCAACTGCGTTCGCCAGATCCGCGCGTTTAGAGCAGATGTAGCCTTTAACATTGAGGAAGACTCGGTTTGCCACCGGTTAACGCATTTTTCAGGTGCACGCTGGAAAGTCAGCAGCACAACGCATCGTTATCACGTCGGGTTTAATCAGGTGCTGGATGTGGTCCGTAGCCAAAGACCCGCCACTGAACAATCAATCTGGTATAGCTTTGCTGAGGTAATTTCCACCATGGGAGTGCCGGTGCAGGGCGTGCCCGCGTATGTGCAGTTGCATCTGGGTAGACCCGATACAGCGCTGATGTCCCGCTTTCAGCATCTGGGTCTCAGCGCTCGCCTTCCACTGTTACTGATGCATGCCGGCGCCAGTAAATCCTATAAACAATGGCCAGTTGCGCATTTTTGTGATGTCGCCCAGAGCGCCATTGAATCAGGCTATCAGGTCGTACTGATTGGCGCCGGACGCCTTGATCAACAGGTAAACCTGCTGATTGGCACGGAATTGCTCAAACGGTTCCAGTTAAGAAATGCTGATGAAGCGGCGGTTTGCATCGACTTGTGTAATCAGTTGTCTCTTAGAGACCTGGCTGGTCTGATGTTGATTAGTCATCAAATCCTGGGAAACGACAGTGGTCCTTCTCACCTGGCCTCGGCACTTGGCCTGTCTGGTGTGGTAATCTTCGGCCCCACCGATCTGGCGATATGGCGGCCACTCGGCGAACAGACGGTGGTACTGGACAGCAAAAGCAGTTGTGAAGCCTCGTGTACACGACACCACTGCCGGTTAAACTATCGGTGTCTGAGCGACATCACACCGCAGCGGGTTGTTGAGCAACTGAAGCTGACGGATAAAAGTATCAAAGGGAAGCGTTTATGAATAACAAGCCGTCTGTGCAGGCACTCCGTATTCTGGTCACTGGAGGCGCCGGTTTTATTGGCTCAGCCGTCGTTCGCCACATCATCCGCAATACTGCCGATCAGGTGCTTAACCTGGACAAGCTGACTTACGCGGGTAACACCGAGTCCTTGCTGGAGGTCAGTGATGACCCACGCTATCGGTTTGTGCAGGCAGATATCTGCGACCGGAGCGCGCTGGATACTATCCTGGCGGATTTCAGGCCTCACGCAGTGATGCACTTGGCCGCTGAAAGCCATGTGGATCGTTCAATTGACGGGCCCGCGGCGTTTATTGAAACCAACATTGTTGGCACCTATACCTTGCTGCAAGCGGTGCGCGCTTATTGGGAAACACTGACGGCTCCAGACAAAGATGCGTTCCGCTTCCATCACATCTCTACCGATGAGGTGTATGGTGATCTGCATGGACCGGAGGATCTGTTTACTGAAACGACGCCTTACGCGCCCAGTTCTCCCTACTCAGCGAGCAAGGCCAGTTCTGATCACCTGGTCAGAGCGTGGCGTCGCACCTATGGACTGCCGTGTATTGTCACCAACTGCTCGAATAACTATGGGCCTTTTCATTTTCCTGAAAAACTGATCCCTCATGTGATTCTGAAGGCTATTCATGGTGAACCCTTGCCGGTGTACGGCGATGGCCGACAAATCCGTGACTGGTTGTATGTTGAGGATCACGCAAGAGCGTTATACCGCGTTCTGCGGGAAGGCAGCTTAGGCGAGACTTACAATATCGGTGGACACAACGAAAAGCAGAATATCGATGTTGTGAAGGCAATTTGTGCGCTGCTGGATGAGTTGCACCCGCAATCACCAGTGACCCCGCATGCGCAGTTAATCACCTTCGTAAAGGACAGGCCTGGTCATGATCTCAGGTATGCCATTGATGCTGGAAAAATTGAGCGTGAGCTGGGCTGGGTGCCGGAAGAGAGTTTCGAGACGGGTTTGCGCAAGACGGTGCAGTGGTATCTGGACAATCGTCATTGGTGGCAACGTGTGCTGAGCGGAGAATACACTCTGCAGCGCCTTGGTGCCTGACTTCAAGTATAATCATGCGCTTTGATGAACATCGCGGCAGCCTTCGCTGCTGCGCAACACGGTCAGCAAGACGTCATTTAATCGGTTAATGCAATCAGGGGAATCAACGGCATGATTTATCAAGGCACTGCCATTCAGGTCAGTAAACGTCCATCCGGCATCGCACGTCTGGTATTTGATCTGCCCGGCTCCGTGGTCAATGTTTTTAACAACCTGATGTTGCAGGAGTTATCAGAGGCAATTGTAGCGGTGGCGGCCAGTGATGCTCGCGCTCTGGTGTGTGCCAGTGCCAAGTCCAGCTTTCTGGTGGGTGCAGATATCAAGGAATTTACCGAAAAATTCAAACTCAGCGAGCAGCAATTAATGGATTGGGCGGCCCGCACCAACGATATCTTTAATGCTGTAGAAGACCTTGCCATCCCCACCGTCACAGCGATCAACGGCATGGCTCTGGGCGGAGGCCTGGAGATGTGTCTGGCAACAGACTTTCGGGTAGCAAGCGACAAGGCTGTGCTTGGATTTCCGGAAGTGAATCTGGGTATTTGTCCCGGATTTGGTGGCACCGTGCGTGCGCCGAGGCTGATGAGCGCAGTGAGTGCGATTGAATGGGTACGCACGGGCAAGCAGGTCGCTGCCTATCAGGGATTGTCAGAAGGAGCCGTCGATGCGGTGGTTGCCCCCGATATGCTGGATGATGCCGCAGAAGATCTGCTCGAGCAGGTATTATCGGGTGAATTGGATCTGCAAGACCGGCGCGCGCAGAAAACTGGCCCATTGCCGATGACGGCTGACGAGATCACCAAGGTGTTTACCGAGGGTCTGGCACGCACGGACAAGGAGGCTGGCTCACACTACCCGGCGGCGGTCACAGCAGTGAATGCGATGTGGAAAGCCGCTGAACAGTCGCGCGCGGCAGCGTTGTTGCGGGAGAACACAGCGTTTGTAACGCTGGCGCGTGGGGAAGTCGCCGGAAATCTGGTGCAGTTGTTTCTGAGTGAACAATTCCTGAAAGGTCGCGCCAAGAAACTCTCTGCGACGGCGCGTGCAGTCAAGCGTGCAGCAGTCATGGGGGCAGGCATCATGGGGGGCGGTATCGCTTATCAATCGGCGCTGCGTGGTACGCCGATTGTGATGAAGGATATCGCACAGCAAGGACTGGATCTGGGGCTGTCTGAAGCCTCTAAACTACTGAACAAACAACTCGAGCGTGGTCGTATGGATCAGGCCAAGGTCGACAAGGTGCTAGGCAGTATCACGCCGACGCTCAGTTACGATGGGTTTGAGCAGGTCGACATCATTGTTGAAGCCGTTGTAGAAAATCCGCGTATCAAACAGGTTGTGCTGGCCGAGGTCGAGCAGCGCGTGCCGGAAACAACGGTGCTGACATCAAATACCTCAACAATTTCTATCAGTTTGCTGGCCAGCGCACTTCAGCGGCCTGAAAATTTTTGCGGCATGCATTTTTTTAATCCGGTACCGTTGATGCCGCTGGTTGAAGTAATCCGAGGCGAAAAGTCCAGCGCCGAGGCGATCGCCACCACGGTTGCTTATGCACAGTCCCTGGGGAAGACCCCTATTGTGGTAAACGATTCCCCCGGATTTCTGGTAAACAGAATTTTGTTCCCTTATTTTGGGGCATTCTGTCAGTTGCTGCGTGATGGCGCTGATTTCCGGGTAGTGGATAGGGTCATGGAGCGATTTGGCTGGCCCATGGGCCCGGCATATCTGCTGGACGTGGTGGGCATTGATACCGCTTCACACTGCATGAAAGTAATGGCGGAAGGTTTCCCGGACCGGATGCAGTACAGTTTCCGCACGGCGATTGATCATCTTTACGAGGCGGGCAGTTACGGCCAGAAAAACAGCAAGGGCTTCTATCAATATCAGAGTGCAGCGGGGGGCCGTCCTGCAAAAATTTTTGATGAAGCGATCTTGCCAGTGCTCAAGTCATTGCAGGTCAGCAACGACTTCCTTGCATCTCCTGAAATCACTGATGACACCATCCGCGAGCGCATGATGACCGCTTTGTGCCTTGAGGCCGTTCGATGCCTGGAGGACGGCATCGTCAGCTCTGCTGCAGAAGTTGACATGGGTTTGCTGCTGGGTCTGGGGTATCCGCGCTTCCGCGGCGGCGCGTTACGTTTTATTGATAACATGGGTGTGGCTGCTTTTTGTGAAATGGCCGACAAGTATGCTGAGCTTGGCCCCTTGTATCACCCGACCGCAGGCCTGCGTGCAATGGCGCAGTCCGGCAAAACATTTTACTGATAGCTGTTTGCGCTGATCCGCAAACAGCTGACAACGCGACTTTTTTGAGGTAGTGGAACGTGCTCAACGAATCTTTTTTTAATGCAGCCATCTCCCCGGACCGGGCATTCGAGCAAAAGCTCAATCGCAGCCGCAAGAGTTTGCGACGTGATGTAGGGCGAGCCATTGCTGACTTCAACATGATTGAAGACGGTGATCTGGTGATGGTGTGTCTGTCTGGAGGCAAAGACTCCTACACCATGCTGGATATCCTGCTGCATCTAAAAAAGCACGCTCCTATCCACTTTGACATCAAGGCTGTCAATCTTGATCAGAAACAACCGGATTTTCCTGAACACGTTCTGCCGCAGTATCTGCAAAGTATTGGTGTGGATTACCACATCATTGAGCAGGATACTTTTTCGATCGTCAAAGAAAAAACACCGGAAGGCAAAACCTTTTGTGGTCTGTGTTCCCGACTGCGCCGCGGTAATCTCTACAGCTATGCCCGTCAGATAGGTGCTAATAAAATTGCCTTGGGGCATCACCGCGATGACATTGTAGAGACCCTGTTTCTGAACATGTTTTTCGGAGGCAAGCTCAAAGCCATGCCGCCCAAGCTGCTCAGCGATGACAAGCAAAATATTGTGATCCGGCCGCTGGCCTATTGTTCTGAGAAAGATATCAGCCGCTATGCGCGCTTGCGCGGCTTTCCGATTATTCCCTGCAATCTTTGTGGTACTCAGGACAATATGCAGCGGCAGGAGATAAAGGCCATGTTGCAGGGCTGGGAAAAGGTCTGGCCGGGTCGCATTGATAATATCTTCCGCAGTATTGCCCACATTGAACCTTCTCAGCTGGCCGATACACGCTTGTTTCCTTTCCGGGATCTGCATCGTGACGCAGACGCGCTACGTCGCATTGGAGCGGTCAACGTCGCCTGAGCAGGCGTGATTGGCTTAAAAAGGAGGGCAGGCTGATGCGAATTCCATGGGAGCGGCTCAGTGCGGATGTGCTGGATGCAGTCATTGAAGAGTATGTCAGCCGCGAAGGTACGGATTACGGTCCCCATGAGTATTCGATGGCAGATAAAGTTGCGCAGGTGCGACTGCAACTCGAGCGTGGTATCGCCTGGATTGACTTTGACCCTGATACGCAAACCTGTCACCTGTTGCGTTCATAAACAAACTGGATTGAGCATCTGATGACAGAACATGACACCCTTGCCCTACATGCAGATGCTGTCCTCGATGCCTGTGGTCTGTTCTGCCCCGAACCGGTGATGATGTTGCACAATAAGATCCGAGATATCGAGTCAGGTCAAATTCTCAGAGTTAACGCAACGGACCCTTCAACCACCCGTGATATCCCCAAGTTCTGCCGCTTTCTCGGCCACGAGCTGATCAGTCAGCAAGAAGTAGAAGGGATTTTTGTTTACTGGTTAAAGAAGGCCTGAGCCGGTGCCGCCGCTGTATCTGGTTGATGCATCGATTTATATTTTTCAGGCGCATTTTTCCCCGCAGGCTCAGGAGTGGTCTACGCGGTCTGACGATCGCAGTGCGTTTGTTGGTTTTGTGCGTTTTTTGCTGAGGTTTCTGCAGACTACGCAGATGCGTCAGGCGGCGCCAATCGCAGTCGCCTTTGATGAAAGCCTGCAAACTGGATTTCGTCACCGATTGTATCCGGCCTATAAATCTAACAGGGTTTTACCGGATGAAAATCTGGCACGCCAGCTACGAGCCTGTGTTGAACTGTGCAATACACTGGGGGTGTCCGCTTTTGTCAGTCAGGAATATGAAGCAGACGATATCATCGGTACCTTGAGTTTGCGCTGGCGCCAGTGCATGCCTGCAGATGCTGCCACCGTGGTGATCGTCAGCCGCGACAAAGATTTATCTCAGCTCCTGAGTCGTCCTGATGATCGTTTATGGGACTTTTACGCGGGTATTCACAAAAATCGCCAAGACATTTTTAATCACACCGGTATTTGGCCTGAGCAGTTTCCTTGTTATATCGGGTTAACAGGAGACAGTGTTGATTGTATCCCGGGTGTGCCCGGCATCGGCCCTGTCGCCGCCCGCATTTTGTTACAGCATTATGCAGATCTCGACTCTGTGTTTGCGCAGATAGATCAGGTGCCTTTGCTTGCCTTGCGCGGTGCGGCACGTTGTGCGGATTTGTTGCAAAAGCATCAGCAGTTGGCTTTGTTAAGTCGTAAACTCGCCACTATTGTTCAACATGTGCCTGAACACGAGAGCTTTGCTGCCATCAATATGCAAAATCTGATGCCCCGGCCGCCTCTTGTCACGGCCTTTGAGTCACTACTACACGATATGGACATCCCGCCAACACACTTGCAACATTTTTTAACGCAACTTGAGTCGATCAGTGCGAAGAGAGCATCACTAGGCCTATGAAAATAGTCGCAGACGAAAATATTATGGCGTTGACCTCTCGGTTGCCTAAGGGCATTGATTGGGTGCTCAAACCCGGCCGCGCCATTTGTGCTGCCGATCTGGTGGACGCAGATGCCTTGCTGGTCAGATCCATTACCCGCGTGGATGAACACTTGCTCAAAGGATCGTCGGTTGGTTTTGTGGCAACAGCAACCAGTGGAACCGATCATCTGGATCTGCCATGGCTGGCCGCCAATGGCATAGCGGTTGCTGACGCCGCCGGCGCAAATGCCAATGCCGTGGCCGAGTATGTTATTGCATCGCTCGCGGAACTGATGCTGGAAGAAAATCTGCCTTTGTGGAACTTGACCGTTGCTGTGATTGGAGTGGGCCATGTTGGCTCTGCGCTGTTAGCCAAGCTGATGGCGCTGGGAATACCTTGTGTTGGGTGTGATCCGTTTCAGCAGATTTTGGACGGGGTCAGCTATGTTGAATTAAATACGGCGCTGCAAGCGGATGTCATTTGCCTGCATACACCACTCACAGATCAGGGCAGTTATCCGACGTACCACATGCTTGATGAGTATCGTCTGAAAAAAATAAATCCCTCAGCGATCATTGTGAATGCAGGTCGCGGTGAAGTTATCGACAACAAAGCTCTGCTTGCTCATCTTCAGCACTGTCCGCAGCAGCGCGTCATCCTGGATGTCTGGGAAAATGAGCCCAAGCCTTCACCGCAGTTGTTGCAGAGGGTGTTTATTGGTACCCCGCATATTGCCGGCTACAGCGTTGAAGCCAAGCTGGCTTCGACTAAAGCCGTTGCTGCTGCACTGATCAAACACTTTGCGCTTGAAAAGATAAAAATGCCGATGCACTCAGCAGGTGCCATCCGAGTGCACGATCAGCGTTATGAGGGAGATTCTGCTAGTTTGTTGGTCCGCAAAGGATCCGATCAGCAAATGTTTGCCGGCATAGTCACTCAGGCTTTTTCACCGAAGACGGTAAGCCGTCGCTTTAAAGACATTTATCAGGCAACGTCTTTCAGCCCGAATCCTGGCGCTGGAGCAGAGGTGTTTGACAGTATTCGTGCTGATCTGAGCGCACGTAGAGAATTTGGCGCAACACATGTTCATGCAGCAGGCTTCAGTCCGCAATTGTCAGTCTGGTTACATGCGGCGGGGTTTGTGCTGCAGGCGTAAAAGTTTGCAATCTGCACCATGTGGTTTCCCGCACCGCTTCCCGCCGTTGTGCCCCTATAAAGTGTCTAGTAGGTCTGAGCCCACTTCCCAAGGAAGCGCTCGATTTTCCCGATAGCCTGCTGTAACACATCGATAGTTGGCAAAAACACCACACGCACATGCTGTGTGTCATTGATGTTAAATGCGCTGCCTTGCACTAACAGTATCTTTTCACGCTCCAGCAGATCCTGGATGAAGCGTTGATCATCAGCGATCTGATACATCTGCGGGTCGAGTTTGGGGAACATGTAAATTGCACCTTTAGGTTTCACACAGGTTACGCCCGGTATCTGGGTCAACATGTTCCACGCTACATCGCGTTGCTCGCGTAAACGGCCACCGGGCAGAATCAACTCGTTGATACTCTGATAGCCGCCAAGCGCTGTCTGCACAGCAAATTGCGCAGGCACATTGGCACACAAGCGCATGTTGGACAGGATTTCGAGTCCTTCAATGTAATTGCCAGCCTTTTCCTTTGCGCCACTCAATATCATCCAGCCTGAGCGAAACCCTGCCAGCCGGTAAGACTTGGACAGCCCGTTAAAAGTAACAATCAGCAGGTCATCGCACAGCGATGCTATCGGTGTGTGTACTGCTCCGTCATATAGAATTTTGCTGTAGATTTCATCAGCAAAAATAATCAATCCGTGTTTTCTCGCCAGACGAATCACATCAAGAAGCAGATCCGGACTGTAAACAGCCCCTGTCGGATTGTTGGGATTAATGATGACAATGGCGCGCGTCTTGGGTGTAATTTTCTTTTCAATGTCTTTGATATCCGGAAACCAGTCTGATGTTTCATCACAGATATAGTGAACCGGTGTACCGCCCCCAAGGCTGACGGCGGCAGTCCACAATGGGTAGTCGGGCGCCGGAACCAGCACCTCATCACTGTTGTTCAGCAGCGCCTGCATCGCCATTACGATCAGTTCGCTGACACCGTTGCCCAGGTAGATGTCATCTATATCAACGCCATCGATACCCAGTTGCTGGCACTCTTGCATAATAGCTTTGCGCGCAGAGAACAAACCCTTGGAGTCACTGTAGCCCTGTGCATTGGATAAATTGCGTATCACGTCCTGAATGATTTCGTCGGGCGCCTCGAAACCAAACGTGGCAGGATTACCAATATTCAATTTTAGAATTCGGTTACCTTCCTCTTCCAGCCGCTTGGCTTCTTCGAGTACAGGGCCGCGAATGTCGTAACAGACTTTTGCCAGTTTGTCCGACTGTCTGATTTTCTTCATGGTGCTGATTCCGGGATGTGCGCAGAGGGCCGATATTGTAAACTGCCGGTGGAAAAATGATAGTGGAGTGCCCGGCATACAGTGCACCAGGGCATTGCATCCGGATGACGAGCGTGGAGGTGTTGAGATATGACTAAACAGGTGAATGAAATCAAAGAGAGTTTGCGTGAAAAACTCGATCCGCAAACTTACCGTATAGTGTGTGAATGTGGAACTGAGCCTGCGTTCACGGGCGAGTATTGGGATTGTAAAACGCCGGGCGTGTATCACTGTGTAGTTTGTGAGAGTGCGTTGTTTGATTCATCAACCAAATATGATTCGGGCTCAGGCTGGCCCAGTTACTACACGCCGCTGTCTAAGACTTCGTTGAAGGAGCGCCTGGACACTGCGCATGGAATGATCAGAACTGAAGTAGTCTGTGCCCAATGCGAAGCCCACCTTGGGCATGTGTTTAATGATGGCCCGCCGCCAACCGGCTTGCGTTACTGCATCAATTCCGCTGCACTGGAATTGAAGCCAAGCTGATGAGTTTTCTGCGGCATTTTGCCCATGCAGTAACCGTGGTCACCCTCAGCATAACATCGGGAGGAGCCTTGCATGCGCAAAATGTCGGCGTCGACGGGGATGGATTCAGCCAGAGTTCCGCAATAGGGCTGTATGTCAGCCGCGGTCTTTACGGTCAGGATTCTCCAACCCGCGTACGATATCTTCCATACACACATGAGGTGTCGTTCAGCTCCTGGCGGCTGCGGGGAACCTTGCCTGTGCTGGAAATTGACGGGCCGGGTAATGTACTCATCGATGTGGGCAATGTTGGTGGGCGCAACTCTGCAACGGTTTCCGAGCGGGGCATCGGTGATGCAACGGTGAGTGCAACTTACGAGCTGCCTGTATTTGCAGAAAATTTGCCATTTTTTGACATTACCGTGGATCTTAAACTGCCATTGGCAGACGAACGAAAAGGGCTGGGCACCGGCCGACCTGATGCAGGTGCGCAACTGGATGCTTATTTTCCGCTAGGTCCTGTCAATATGTTTGCCTCTGTCGGTTATCGCTATCGTCAACGTTCGCCGGTTTACGAGCAGTTGAATGATTCTGTGAATCTGTCCCTGGGCGCCAGTGGCTCTGTGTCTGACATTTTACAGGCTGGCCTTATCTATGATTTCAGAGAGGCAGCGTCTGCATTCAGTGGCGATACACACGAACTCATCCCATACCTCTCATGGTCTGTTTCTCCTGCGTGGAGTCTGATGTTTTATCTGGTAGCAGGTTCCACTGCAGATAGTGCAGATAGAGCAGCAGGTGTGCAGTTAACGCATCAATACCGTCAATAAACAGCCATCAGATTCTCATGGGTTGTGGTCTGGCGGGTGCGACAGTGGCGCGGTCTACGGCTGGGCGTAATCGCTGGAATGGAGGTAATTCAGGCCGTTGAACCCGCCCGCTGTTTTGTCGGGGATCGGGCGTGGGAGTTTCGGTCAATATCTCGGGTAATTGTTCGGCATCGTTGGTTGCCAATTCATCTGCTGCTGGTTCTGCATGTTGTTGAACAACAGGCAAGGAGAGCGGTTCTGGCGCAGGAATCACGGGAATCTGCAGGCTGATCTCCAGTTTAGGTGATTCGGTTGACAAATCCTCTGAATCAGCAAGTTCAATCAGCTGACGCAGATATAGTGACGGCGTTGTGTTATTCGGATCCAATATGCGCAGGGCGTCCGGCTCACCTTGAGGCAATAGTTCACTGTTGCGAAACGGATCTTGCGGAGGGTTCTGACGCAACTCGATCAACGGCACTATATCGGCAGGAATTGCTGCAGTTTCCTGTTCACGGGTAAGCCAGGGTGAAGGCCAATCTTGCAGGGGGGCGCTTGAAGGTGGTGCATCATCCTGCCTGTTGTTGTCGTTGCCAAGTCCAGCGTCGCCTATAAAGGGCGAGGGACCTCCTGTTCCGCCAAAACCACTGTCGCCTGGCAAGCCGGCCTTTCCGGTCCCGCCCATCCCGCTGCCTTGGTCATCACCACCGCCATTGATGACGTTACTATGGTTCAAAAGAGTACCAATGCTGTTCGCAGCTATCAGCAGACTGCAAACAAACAAGACCATGATCATGATCATGGCTGTTGGGTAACGGCGCAGTGCTAAAGCTGTTTCAATCATGAATTGACCCCTGGTCTGCATCTGTTCTTCCTGTACCGGTGTCGGTTGTCGGATGAGCTGACGTTTTTTCCTGACGGTCGTTATAGTGGAATACACCAAAATTCATGCGGTAAAGCGCCTGATTCTTGCCTGCGTCACGTTGTTGCAACTGCAGTGCGCGCTGATTCATCTCTATCAGGGACGCCATGCCCAGTTTCGCCGCAAGTTGCTCTAGTTCGTCCAATGAGGCTTGGCTGAGTTTGTCGTAATAGACACTACGATCAAAAAACGCAGGGTTTTTGCCCATGATGTTATGGGTGCCTGCATTCAGATGATCCTGAATATTTTTGCCGAAGAAGAACAGTTTTTCATCAACACCCTTGTCAGGCGTAAATGCGCCGGTGTTGAGTACGACTCTGTCGAGTTCATCCATGTGAGCGATGCCAAGTCTGATCCACTCATCCAGTATCACCCGCGGTCTGATGTCCTGTCGGCAAACAGACTCTACAAGATCATCAAAACATACCTGCCCGGGTGTGGTTGACGGTGTTTTCAACGGCAGGGGCAGGGGTGTGCGATCGGCGCTGCGGAACCGCTCCATGCCAAGCCAGTAAGCGATGCATTGCGCTCCAATAGAAACAGTCCGCGGAGCAAGAATAGCCTCTGACTCTTCGGCCCTCAGCCTTTTGACGTCTTTGCGGTGAACTCCTGTCAGCAGTGTTATCCGGCTGTCGGATTGACGTCGGTCATCCAGTGCGAATTCTTCATCCGCCACCTCAACATATACGGATTTGAGCAGGCTTATCAGATAAGGATAAGACACTTGAAAATGTAACATCAGTCGGACAGCCGGGCGCAGAATCTTCCGGATAGCCGCAATGAGAGCTTCCGGAGCCTCGTCAGGATTGTTTTGATGATTTTGAGAATTCATGTGTAAAGTATAGCCAGAGGTGGGAATTTATCCCACAACTATTTCAAGGGTAATCAAGTAAGGCTATTGACGTGGGAATAATTCCCACCTAACATCCAAGTCTAGAAAGATCAACAAGGTAGCAGTATGTCCGCTCGATTTAGGGATGAAATTGCCACGCTATCCTCGGCACGCGATTCAAACTCCGTCGCTGAGGAACCTGATCGGGTTCAGGTTCTGCGGCTGGCTGATGGCAGGGAGCTGGCCTGGAGTGAGTACGGGCACCGTCACGGTTATCCACTTGTTTACCTTCACCGTCAGGCTGGGTCGCGCGTAGAGGCAAAATTGTTGCATGAATCTGCCTTGTCTGCCGGCTTCAGGTTGATCGCCGTCGATCGTCCCGGAATCGGATATTCGAGCTTCAAACCCCTCCATGACATCAGGGAACTTGTCGGTGATTATCAGCAGTTGATCATTCATCTGGATATTGATCAGGCGGGTCTTGTCAGTTGGGGAGCCGGCAGCGTGCTGGCGTTGGAAATAGCCCGTTGTTTAAAGCCGAAAATCAGTTTGATTAACTTGATATCACCCTTGCGTCTGCGATCTGGGCTGCCAGAGATGCCTTGGCTAAGAGGAATTGCGACGACGATTACTCGGTTGCTGTTGTCATCACGTGCGCGCAGTATGAAAAGGGATGAAGCTGAATATTTATCAGGTTGGCGAGAACAGCTCAGTTATGCAGACAAAGGTCAGGTCGATGATCCTTGGTTCGGTTCGTTGATGGCAGAGGTTGCGAGGCAATCGTTGAGGCAGGGTAGTGCAGGTGCAGCCCAGGATTTGGTTTTAAGCTATTGTCAAAAAACACTTCCTGCCCCGGGCGTAATGGTTCCGGTGCACGAGTGGTCAGTGGGATCGGATCATTCCTTCGATTTGCTAACGCCCGATTTAATGCGTTTCTGCACTCGTCACAGGGTTTGCTGGCAGGGGCAGTTGTTTATCAAACGCACTGCCCCGGACATCATGAATGTTGCGAGAAAGTCGCTTGCCATCAGTTCTGTTGCCTGCGCCCCAGTACTCCGCTGATGCGAAAATGCGGTTTTACGCTTACCATAGCATCCTGTTGAATTTGCTGTAATTCCTGAACAAATTTGGTCAGCATCAATTCGGCTTCATCACGGTATCTGAAGGGTCCGACGTCATTACCTTCCCTGGTATGGAAATACCAAAGACCGGCGCGGCTGAATACTCTCTCGGAGCGCTTGAATTCTGTTTTTTGGGTATCTGTCAGGCGATGCTGCTGGGAGTTGTAATCATACATGGCAGACTCTCCGGTTTCGTGTGAATTTTTTGTTTTGTTTACCGCTCTAGTAGACCATGGTTTTCCACAATAGTATCCCCCTGATTAACAAAAATCTGAGCTGGCGCAAATAGCTCTGATTTTGCCTGTCTGTAAATATTATTGAATAAAGATAGGTGATATGGGACAATCGCGCCTTTCAAAATACCCCGATTTCCACTTAACTCATTGATATAGTTGATGGAAATTATTTAAGCTGACTTATAACAACCGTTGATACCGACCGTGCGCCAAGGGCATGACGGTCTGCGAGGAATTTTCATGCAAGTTTCGATCGAAACCACCACTGGATTAGAGCGTCGTATGACAATCGGCGTACCTGCCGCAGAAATAGAAAATGCTGTTGCAGCGCGTCTGGCCGAGGCGGCCAGAACTGTCCGCATCAATGGCTTTCGTAAAGGTAAAATTCCTCCCAGCGTTATCAAAAGCCGCTTTGGCAAAGGCGTTCGCCAGGAAGTACTGGGTGACGTGATGAGCCGAGCATATTACGCCGCGGTAAACGAGCAGAAGATCAAACCGGCTGGACAGCCGCGGATTGAGCCAAAATCACTCGATGAAGGCAGGGACCTGGAATTTGTTGCAACATTCGAAGTCTACCCAGAGGTCAACCTGGCTGATTTTGCAGCGGTGAAGGCTGAAAAGCTGGTCGCTGATGTGACTGATAAAGATATCGATACCATGATCGAAAATCTTCGTCAGCAGCGCCAGACCTGGGAAGAAGTAAAACGTCAGGCGAAAAACGGTGATCTGTTAACTCTCGATTTCACTGGCACTATTGATGGTGAAGAGTTTGCCGGCGGCTCGGGTAAAGGAACCAATCTGGTGCTGGGTTCCGATCGTATGATCCCCGGATTCGAGAAAGGATTGTTAAAGTCAAAAGCGGGTGATGAAGTAACTCTCGAGCTGAAGTTTCCAGATGACTATCGCAACAAAGACGTTGCTGGAAAACCTGTAGTTTTTAAAGTTGCAGTTAGTAAAGTATCTGCAAATGTTCTGCCACCCTTGAATGATGAATTTTTTGCTGCTTTTGGGGTCGCCGAAGGCGGACTTGAAGGTTTTCGAAAAGAAGTCGCGAGTAACATGGAGCGCGAGCTGCGTAAGGCCAGCAAAAATCGCCTGAAAACTTCCGTGATGGAAAAATTGCTCGAGCAAAATCAGCTTGAGGTACCCAAGGCTTTAGTCGCTGCTGAAGTTAACGTCCTGAGACAGCAAGCTCTCCAGCAGTTTGGTGCCGGCGCGAAAAACCTTGATCCGTCAATGTTGCCGGATGAATTGTTTCGCGAACAGGCTGAGAAGCGTGTAAAACTGGGTCTGATATTAGGTGAGGTCATCAAGCAACGCGGAATGCGCGCCGAAGCCGCCAAAGTGCGTGAGGCCATTGAAGATATCGCGGCGACTTATGAGTCTCCAGAAGAAGTCATCAGCTGGTACTACAGCAATAAGGACCAGTTGGACGCTGTCGAGTCCGCAGTGCTCGAAGACCAGGTATTTGAAGTGATTTTTGAACAAGCGGCACTGACTGAGCGCACTGTTAGTTATGAAGAGCTGACGCGTCCTAAAGCACCGGGCGCTGACGGCGAAGAGGGCGCAGAGAAGGAAAAGAAAACTTCGAAGAAGAAGTCTTCTAAAAAAGCAGCAGAGTCGGCCGATGACACATCAGAAGGCGCTGCAGACTAAGCACGCAAGAGACATATTTGCCAATGAGAAGATCCGAAAGTATTACCAGTGAATCGATGTTGTCACTGATTGAATCCAACCTGGTCCCTATGGTCGTTGAGCAAACGGCCAGAGGTGAGCGGGCGTACGACATCTATTCCCGTCTTCTCAAGGAGCGGGTGATTTTTCTGGTAGGCCCGGTCGAAGATCATATGGCCAATCTGGTGGTTGCACAGTTACTGTTTCTTGAGTCCGAGAATCCCGACAAAGACATTCATTTGTACATTAACTCACCGGGCGGGGCTGTCACTGCAGGTTTGTCAATCTACGACACCATGCAATTCATCAAGCCCGATGTCAGTACCATGTGCATCGGACAGGCCGCCAGCATGGGCGCCTTCCTGTTGACTGGTGGTGCAAAAGGAAAACGTTTTGCACTTCCAAACTCACGGATGATGATTCATCAACCCAGTGGCGGTGCACAGGGCCAGGCCTCAGATATCGAGATACAAGCTAATGAAATTCTTAAGATGCGGCAGCAACTTAATGAAATTATGGCATTTCACACAGGTAAAACGCTGGCCGAAGTTGCCCGCGATACGGAACGTGATAACTTCATGAATGCAGAGCAGGCAGTCTCATACGGCTTGATAGACAAGGTGATTACGCGCAGAGCCGTGTAGGGTCCGGGAGTTAGTGCATGTCAGATGATCGCTTTAACAAGAGTGATGACAACGGAAAATTGTTGTATTGCTCTTTCTGTGGCAAAAGCCAGCATGAGGTGCGCAAGCTCATAGCGGGACCGTCAGTCTTTGTCTGTGATGAATGTGTTGACCTCTGCAACGATATCATTCGCGAAGAAATTCAGGAGAAAGAGACAGAGTCAGGACGCAAGAAGCTGCCAGTTCCAGAAGAAATCAAGAAAACACTTGATGAGTATGTCATCGGACAGGACATGGCAAAAAAAGTATTGGCTGTTGCAGTTTACAACCATTACAAGCGACTCGGTTATGATCGTCGAAGTGGCGATGTTGAATTGGGTAAAAGCAACATCCTGATGATCGGTCCGACAGGCACGGGAAAAACGTTGTTGGCTGAAACCCTGGCGCGTTTGCTTGATGTGCCTTTTACAATCGCTGATGCCACCACGTTGACCGAAGCTGGTTATGTGGGTGAGGACGTTGAAAACATCATCCAAAAATTGTTGCAGAAGTGCGACTATGATGTTGAAAAGGCTCAAATTGGCATTGTTTATATCGATGAAATCGACAAGATTTCGCGAAAGTCAGACAATCCTTCGATTACCCGCGACGTGTCGGGTGAAGGCGTTCAGCAAGCATTGCTCAAGCTGATAGAAGGTACTATTGCTTCAGTTCCGCCTCAGGGAGGGCGTAAACATCCCCAACAGGAATTTTTGCAGGTGGATACGTCCAACATCCTGTTTATATGTGGTGGCGCGTTCGCGGGTCTGGATAAAGTTATTCGGGATAGGTCCGAGAAAAGCGGTATTGGGTTTAGTGCCGAAGTACGGAGCAAAGACGCGGACAAGCTTCCTGGCGACACATTTAAGAATGTGGAGCCCGAAGACCTTGTCAAGTTCGGCTTGATTCCCGAATTTGTTGGTCGACTTCCAATGATTGCCACGCTTGATGAGCTTGATCTTGATGCCCTGATGAGGATACTCAAGGAACCGAGGAACTCACTGGTAAAGCAGTACGCAAAACTTTTTGAAATGGAAGATGTCGAGATTCAGTTTCGGGATGAAGCTCTGCAGGCGATAGCCAAAAAAGCCAAAGAACGCAAAACAGGGGCGCGCGGTTTGCGCTCGATCATGGAGAGCGTATTGCTGGAGACGATGTTCAGAATCCCTTCTATGAACAATGTCAGTAAGGTGGTGATCGATGCTGCTGTCATCAACGGCGATTCTGAGCCGTTGCTGATGTACGAGACTGAGCCAGCCGCAATCACCAAGGTTGCTGATTGATTCTTGCCTGATACACTTCTGCTATCAATAATCATCTTTTAATTAAATGTCGCGGCTCTTGAATTCCAAGAGCCGAGGCCTCAAATTAAGCGTCAACAGACACAACGATACTGGTGAGTATGATTATGGGTGATGTTTCTGATAATCCCTCCAGCCTGAACGCAGGGCTTCCGCTGTTACCGCTTCGAGACGTAGTGGTATATCCGCAGATTGTGCAGCCGCTGTTTTTTGGCAGGCCACGTTCAATCCGCTCGCTTGAAGTTGCCATGCATAGCCATAAGCAGGTCTTGCTGGTGGCACAGAAAAATGCGTCTGACGATGATCCCGGAATCAAAGACATTTACGCAGTAGGCACAATTGCCACTATTTTGCAGTTGATACGCCTGCCGGATGGTACGGTCAAAGTTCTGGTCGAAGGTGTGACACGTGCGCGCATTCGAAGCGCCGAACTGGTTGATGACTATTTCCAGAGCCAGGTCGTGCCACTGCATTCTGATGCCCTTGCGGAAAAACAGGGTCAGCTACTGCTGAAATCCTTGTTGTCCCAGTTCGATCAGTACGTCCAGCTGAGCCGAAAGATACCGCCAGAAGTCATGAGCTCCATTTCGGGAATCGATGAACCAGGACGTATGGTGGATACCATTGCGTCTCACATGACATTGCAGTTGCAGGAAAAGCAGAATCTGTTGGAGTTGGTGAGTCTCGAGGCCCGAATTGAGCATTTGATGGGGCTCATCGAAGCTGAGATTGATCTCTTTCAGGTGGAAAAAAGAATCCGTGGCCGCGTCAAAAAGCAAATGGAGAAGAGCCAGCGCGAGTATTATCTGAATGAGCAGATGAAGGCGATCCAGAAGGAAATGGGTGAGCTTGATGAAGCCCCTAATGAAGCGGAGGAGCTAAAAGGGCGGATCGAGAAATCGGGTATGCCCAAAGAAGCACTGGACAAAGCTCTTGCGGAATGGAACAAACTCAAAATGATGTCACCAATGTCTTCCGAGGCATCGGTGGTGCGCACCTATCTGGATTGGATGGTTAATGTTCCATGGAAGAAGCGCAGCAAAATCAGTCTCGAGTTAGATCGTGCAGAAAAAATTCTGAATGCTGATCACTATGGTCTCGAAGAGGTCAAGGAGCGCATTCTTGAGTATCTGGCAGTGCAACAGCGAGTCAAAAAGCTCAAAGGCCCCATTCTTTGCCTGGTAGGGCCTCCCGGCGTGGGAAAAACATCCTTGGGGGAGTCGATTGCCAAGGCAACCAATCGCAAGTTTGTCCGTATGGCCTTGGGCGGTGTGCGTGATGAGGCAGAAATTCGTGGGCATCGCAGAACCTACATAGGATCGCTGCCTGGTAAACTGTTACAGAAACTGTCCAAAGCAGGTGTCAAGAATCCATTATTTCTTCTCGATGAAATTGACAAAATGGGTATGGATCACCGCGGAGATCCTGCATCGGCACTGCTGGAGGTTCTGGATCCGGAGCAAAACAAAAGTTTCAACGATCATTATCTGGAAGTTGATTATGATCTCTCGGAAGTCATGTTTGTATGTACTTCAAACACCATGAATATTCCCGGACCTTTACTGGATCGAATGGAAGTTATTCGTTTGCCCGGTTACACCGAGGCTGAAAAAATCAGTATCGCTTCGCGCTACCTCCTGCCAAAGCAGTTACAGGCTAATGGGCTGCGCGATAAGGAATTGACGGTCCCGGAAGAGACCATTCGAGACTTGATTCGCTTCTACTCCCGTGAAGCAGGTGTTCGTGGATTGGAACGGGAGATTGCAAAGCTGTGCCGCAAGGTGGTCAAGGAGGCTGCTCTTAGAGAGGCGAAAGCCTCTGGCAAAAAGGAAACCATCACCATGGTTCTTACCCCTGAATTGCTGGAAAATTATTCTGGGGTGCGCAAATTCGACTACGGCCGTGCGGAGGAAAGCAATCGTATCGGCCAGGTCAATGGACTTGCCTGGACCCAGGTGGGGGGTGAGTTGCTGACTATCGAGGCCGTGGCAGTTGAAGGCAAAGGCAAAACAGTCAAGACGGGCTCGTTGGGCGATGTAATGCAGGAGTCCATCCAGGCAGCAATCACGGTTGTGAGAAGTCGGGCGGCCTCGTTAGGCCTTAAGCCGGGCTTCCATGAGACTGTGGATTTGCATATTCACGTACCAGAGGGCGCTACTCCCAAGGATGGTCCGAGTGCCGGCGTAGGCATGTGCACGGCGATTGTATCGGTGCTCACAGGCATACCCGTAAAAGCTGATGTGGCAATGACCGGGGAGATAACGCTAAGAGGGCAGGTGCTGCGTATTGGTGGTCTGAAAGAAAAGCTGTTGGCCGCTCACAGAGGTAATATCAAAACGGTCATCATCCCTGCAGACAACGAGCGTGATCTGAAAGAAATCCCCGATAACATTAAGGCAGATCTGTCGATACATGCTGTCAAATGGATTGATCAGGTGCTGGAACTTGCACTCGAGCGCATGCCGTTGCCACTGCCGGATGTTGTCCTGGATTCGAATGCTACTGCGAAAGATGCCAGGGATTCAGTTAAGGACGAAAATGCGGTCAGCACCCACTGACTACGGCGGTTTCTGTTGACACGACTTTCGGCCGCTTGGTATAAAGTGGGCGTTGTAGGCAGCCGGAACGCCGCGCGCCGCCTGATAGTTGGCCTTCGCCACAATTTTCGCTTCCAGATTGGAAGACAGCAGGGCCGCCAGCAAACCACCATGACAAATTATTAACAGGTTTAGAAAAACAAGGGGACATCGTGAATAAATCAGAATTGATCGAAGCCGTTGCTGCAAGCGCGGATTTGCCAAAAGCTGCAGCAGCGCGAGTGATCGATGCAATGATCGACACCATCACTGAATCATTGCAGAAGAGTGAGCCAGTAGTATTGGTTGGTTTCGGAACGTTTGGCACCAAAGAGCGTGCTGCCCGTGCCGGACGCAACCCCCAGACAGGTGCAGCGATAGAAATCAAGGCTGCCAAAGTGCCTGGATTCAAGCCGGGCAAAGCGTTAAAAGACGCTGTAAACGCCTGAATTGATTGATAGTCCGGCTGTGCAATATTTGCTAAGCCGGGCTTGGATCTGTTTGGTAGACAGATTTACCCTCAGGTCCCAGTAAAGGGCGCATCTTTGATGCGCCTTTTTAGTTTAGATTGATACCCACCAGGAATAAGTATGCTGCAGTCGATACGTGATAACTCTCAAGGTGTCATCTCCAAAATCATCATCGGATTCATCATCGGATTGATGGCCCTGTTTGGCGCTGAATCTATTGTTGGCGGCTTTCTTGGCGGCAATGAAGCTGCATCGGTAAACGGAGAGGAGATTACAGAGCAGGAGCTTGCCCTGAGCCTCCAGAATCTCATGGCATCGCTTGGCGCGGGTGTAGCTGATTTTGACGATGAATTGCTGAGAGATCTGGCGCTAGGGCAATTGATAGATGACAAGCTGCTTCTGCAGGCTGCTAATGACGCCGATATGGTGATATCGCCCGCGTCAATTGATCGCGAGATTGTAAACACTGCCCAATTTCAGATTGGTGGCCGCTTCGATCAGGATCTTGCAAGACGGACCATGACGTCTCAGGGTTTCAGCGCTCAAACCTATCGGGCAGCAGTGGCAGAGCGCATGCTGATGGGGCAATTGGTTAACGCTTATTCCAGTACTGCATTTGTGACCCAGGATGATATCGCACGACTGGCTTCGCTGGAGATGCAAGCGAGAAATTTCCGGTTTTTGTCTGTACCACTGGCTAACCGAACTTTGGGAGAGGCGATACCCGAACAGGACATACAAGCATATTATGATGCCAATCCTGATCGCTTCTCCACAGAGGAGCAGGTGTCTCTGCAATATGTTGTGCTCGATAAAAATGATATTTTTAATGAAGTATTAATTGCTGATGAATTGGTGCGCGCTGAATACGAAGAGCAGCGATCAGCGGCGGTAGCTGATATTGAAAGGCGAGCCTCACACATTTTGCTTGAGATAGGTGCGGGTCAGACAGAAGAGCAGGTAACTGCAGTAGCCGCCGGTATCAAGCAGCGTCTTGATGCTGGTGAAGACTTCGGCGTTCTGGCTCGCGAGTTCTCCATCGATACTGTGTCAGCTGAAGCTGATGGCGATATTGGTTACACTAACGGGTCTGTTTTCCCAGACGCTGTTGAGCGGGCCTTGCTCTCGCTCGAAGTTGGTCAGATATCAGACCCAATTGTTTCAGAATTTGGAATTCACGTGGTGAAATTGACTGAGTATGCTGCTCAGTCGTTTCCCGAATATGATGAGATGTCTGAAAGAATTAGTCGTGATCTGAAAACCGCAGAGGTCGATCAACTGTTTTTCAGTCGCATGGAAAACCTGGCGAATCTGGCATTTGAAACCTTCGATCTGCAGGCGATCAGTGAAGACCTTGGCGTGCAGATTCAGCAGAGCGAGTTTTTTGGACGCTTGGGTGGCTCAGATGTGGTCACCTCAAATCCTGCGGTGATTGAAGATGCGTTCAGCACAGAAACTTTGACTGATGGATTGAACAGTGACGTTATCGAGTTGAGCGAAAGCATGGCCGTCGTGATCAGAGTGAATGAGCACAGGCCAGCCAGTATTCAGCCATTCGATGAGGTGCGCGGTGAGATTGCCGTCATTCTTCGTACCGAAAGCGAACAGCAGAAAGCACAGGCAATTGGTCAGCAGATTATCTCCTTGCTTGAGAGTGGAGGCGATGCATCTGACCTTATTGCTGCAGAGTCGCTAAGCTGGAATGAGCGTACTGGTGTCAGGCGCAACCAGTTTGATTTGAATGTCGAGATTGTCCAGAATGCGTTTTCAATGCCAGCTCCAGCGGAGGAAGAACCTGTCCGCGGAGGCTTCAGCCTGACCAACGGTGCTTATGTTGTGATTGAATTACAGGCAGTCATTCCAGGCAGCCCTTCTGACATGCCAGAAGATCAGCGAACACAGCTCGCTGCCGCTATGCTGGATAGCCAGAGCCGGTTGACTTTCGATGCGCTGCTCGGAACCCTGAGGGAAAGCGCCACAATTCGTTAAACATTGCTGATTTGCGCGCCGCAATAGGCACACAACAATTGCCGATTCTGAGGTTATTTCTGACTTCATAATCGGCTTTTTTGTTGTTGGCAATCCTAATCTGTTGTTTCTCCTCGCCGCTTGTTTCTATTCCCGGGTGATTACCATTGTTTATGCCAGATTGAGCTTTGGTAATTCTTTTGCCTGCCAAATGGGTAATAAATCGAGCGCTTTATATTGTAAAAAAATGTGCTTTAAGTGTGCATATGTATGATGCAATAGTGGAAAAGATTGGCAATCTATAGAGACTTTCCACTATTATTCTTGCGAACTTTATGTAGTGTCGCTACACCGATGGTGATCCCTTCTGTATTCGCACTTCAAGTAATGTTCCTAATCCGCCCCGCCCTGCAGACTCTCGCGGGGATTGTTCTGGTGCTAGCCAAAAGAATAAGAGTTTTAGAGGAAACACATATGACGTTAACCTATGGTCAGGCATTTTTGAAAAGCTTTCTGGGGAAATCTCCGGATTGGTACAAACTGACGATTGTTGGATTTTTGATCCTTAATCCGCTGCTGTTTTTCTTTGTTGATCCATTTGTAGCCGGATGGGTTTTGATTCTCGAGTTTATCTTTACGCTGGCCATGGCGTTGAAATGTTATCCGCTACAACCCGGTGGGCTTTTGGCAATCCAGGCGATTGTGATTGGCATGGCATCTCCCGAGACTGTTTACCATGAGGCTGAAGTAAACTTTCCGGTGATCTTGCTGCTGATATTCATGGTGGCCGGTATTTCGTTTCTGAAAGAGATGTTGTTGTTTGTATTCACAAAAATATTGCTGCGTATTCGTTCCAAGATCTTGCTTTCGTTTACATTTACTCTGCTCGCTGCGGTTTTGTCTGCATTTCTCGATGCGCTGACAGTAACAGCAGTCGTAATTGCAGTTGCCTCCGGATTCTATGGTGTCTATCACCGCGTAGCCTCAGGCTTTAAACATGACTCAAGCTCGGATGTGACTGATGACAATTCTGTCCACGAGCATAGCCGCGCTGATCTGGAGCAGTTCAGAGCGTTCCTGCGTAACATTATGATGCATGCCGCTGTGGGAACTGCGCTCGGTGGTGTATCCACGCTGGTTGGAGAACCTCAGAACTTGCTGATCGGCCATATCATGGAGTGGGACTTTATTGAGTTCTTTAAGCAAGTTGCGCCGGTCTCTATGCCTGTGCTGGCAGTAGGTTTGTTAACAACCCTCTCTTTGGAGAAATTTAAACTGGCCGGTTATGGCGTTCAGTTGCCGTCACACGTACGCACTATTCTCGAAAATTTCGATGATGAGCAAACGAAAAAGATGACTCGGCAAGATGTGCTGAGACTCTGGATACAGGCTGCCGTGGCATTGTTTCTTGTTTTTGCCCTGGCTCTACATATTGCAGAGGTTGGTATCATTGGTCTGGCGGTGATAGTTCTTGCAACAGCGTTTACCGGTATAACAGACGAACATTCAATTGGTCATGCTTTCCAGGAAGCATTACCTTTCACCGCGCTTTTGGTGGTGTTTTTCTCTATTGTGGCAGTGATTCATGAGTTACACCTCTTTACACCTGTTGTGAACTTTGTGTTGGATATGCAGGGTAAAGCCCAATTGGTTGGTTTTTACGTTGCAAACGGGCTGTTGTCGATGGTTTCAGACAACGTGTTTGTAGCAACCGTATACATTACAGAAGTACAGCAGGCATTTGAGGCAGGTCGCATTACGCGTGAGCAGTTTGAGTTGTTGGCTGTGTCAATCAATACGGGTACCAACATTCCTTCAGTAGCAACGCCGAATGGCCAGGCGGCATTCCTGTTTCTGTTGACGTCTGGTGTGGCACCCCTGATTCGGTTGTCCTATGGTCGAATGGTGCTGTTGGCTTTGCCGTACACGATAACAATGTCGACTACCGGCTTGTTGGCAACAATCTATCTGCTTGGTTAAGACAGTAGAATTGGCAATGAGTATCTACAAAAATTTGTTTGTGGTGATCGATCCTACCCGTGAGAGGCAACCAGCGTTACATCGTGCCGCAGATTTGTCACGCCTTGGGAAAGCTAGAATCACGGCATTTTCCTCAGTTTACAAAGCCGTAGATGAAATGACTGAAGCAAATTCGCGGCGGTCGGGTAAACGAGAGTTTCTAAAGGAATGGGAGTCGAAGGTTAAAGTTATGTTGGCTCCTTACAAAGAATCGGGACTAAAGATCAGTTCAGATGTTTATTAGACAGCGGACTGGTATGCTGCGGTCAGCCGAGCGGCAATGCGCGCGGATGCAGACCTTGTTATCAAATCAACTTTTCGTCATGGCAAGTTGCAAAGGCTGCTTCACAGTACATCAGACTTTACTATCATGCGGCACAGTCCATCGCCTGTGCTATTGGTGCGTGAAGAAAAGCCTTCGGCGGGTAAGTTGATTCTGGCGGCTCTGGATCTGGAGTCAACTGACGAAGGCCATATTGGATTAAACAACTCAGTGATGAAGCATGCACGTGAGTTGTCTGAATTCACCGGATTGCCTCTGCATGTTATCGCTGCTACATCGCGAAAGCCGGATCTGAGTCATGTTTTATTGGGTGTTGAGGAGCAGGAAGGTGGTGTGGAAGCAACACTGGCTCATGCGTTTGGTGTTGAGCCTGCCAATTTTCATATGGTTAAGGGCGCCGCCAAAAATGTGATTCCAGCCCAGGCTGAACATCTGCGTGCGCAAGTGGTCGTGGTTGGTGTGTCCGCCCGCAGTGGTGTCAAAGGTGTGATGGTTGGCACAACAGCCAAGAAGGTACTTGATAAACTCGACTGCGATGTGCTTGCCATAAATTAGTTATCATAAAAAAAAGGGCCGCCTATCAATTTAAGATGGCGGCTCTTTTATATTTCGGAGAATTAGTTTTGTCGGATCACTAATTCCTGTCCCGGCCGAATGATGCTGTCAGAATTTATCTGATTCCACTCGGCGATATCTCTCACGGTGACATTATGTTCCCGGGCGATTCTCGCAAGTGTGTCTCCGCGTCTGACTCGGTACTGCGTCACGATATCAGTAAGCTGATCTGCCGCATTCACGCCAACGCTATCATTTGATGCCAGTGTCACTTCAGATTGTAATCGCAACATCTGGCCCACCTTTAATACGCCTTCGGTGCTCAGATTGTTAAGCCGTGCCAGTTCATCGATATCCAGCTTGTAACGATTGGCAATACGCCAGAGACTATCGCCACTTTGCACCTGATACTCGCCGCTAGGAACCGGGTAAGAGTTAGCTGCTGCGAGAAGTGAGTTCTGTGTGTTTACAGTATCGCCTTCCCGAAAGGCTCGCGGTATCAACAGAGTTTGTCCGGCGACTATTCGTGAACCTGAAAGATTATTGAGTTGTTGAAGCGTAGAAACCTGTGTGCCGTGATTACGTGCGATGGCGCTCAAGGTGTCACCAGAGCGTATCACATAACGATCCCAGGTTGTCGGGCTGCTTTCCATGTTGGCAAAGTTAAATTTGAATACGTCCAATACGTCAGCCGGAAGCATCACCGTATGTGGTCCTTCAGGATGTGTGCCCCACTGAAGGTATCCAGTATTCAGGCCGAATACGGTTTCCGGTTCAAGTCCGGCGAGACTGGCAATCAGGTTCAGATCCATTTGAGTACCAAGATCAACCTCAGCCAGGTAGGGTTGATAAGGAACTTCGCTCAGTGCAATGCCATACTTTTGGGGTTCACTGATCACGTAAGCCAATCCCAACAGGCGTGGGATATGGTTGTGAGTTTCACTCGGTAAGGGTAGTGACCAGAAGTCTGTGGCCCGGTCGCGTCGTTTGTTACGATCAATAGCGCGAAGCACTGTGCCTTCACCGGCATTATAGGCAGCCAAAGCCAAAAGCCAGTCTCCATCAAATTGAGCATGCAGACGTTCAAGATAATCCAGTGCTGCATTAGTGGATGCTATCGGATCTTGGCGTCCGTCGTACCAGAAATCTCGTCTCAACCCAAAATTACTGGCGGTGCGGGCCATAAACTGCCATAGCCCTGCAGCGTTTGCGCTTGATCTTGCTTTCGGATTGTATGAACTTTCAATCATCGGCAACAAAGCCAGTTCCAGCGGCAATCCACGGCGTTCTATCTCGGTGACAATTTCATAGATGAACGGAGCGGAGCGCTCGGTTACCTGCTGAATATAATCAGGATTGTCTATGAACCAATTAATCTGTTCCTGAATTTCTTCATTGCGGTGCGCGTTGGCAAACTGCATTCCGTCACTGATGCGCTGCCAGACCAGCTGCGGCGGTTCAGAGCTGTTTTGCCCGTCAGTCAAGGAGTCAGAATCAAGATAAGGCGCTGTAGAATTTCGTGATGACCGCGATGATGAGCCAATTGAGTACGATGCCTCGACAGACAAATCACCATCAGAGTTCACACCTTGCACTGACTCGTGGTCTGACAGAGTTGAGCAGGCATGAAGAAATATTGTGCTCGCGATTAATGCGGCGAGAGTACGACGTTTGAATCGAGGCTTGGACGACGCTGATGAGCGATCTCCGTTTGCAGATAGTAACGGCTTCACCTGCAAAGTTTTGTCAGAAAAAGTCATTATCACTAAGTATCCAAAAACTGTTGTGCATTGTTTGTAGGGGTAACTCAGGGCTTAACACAAGCATTTTCACGCTGAGCCCGGTCTCTCAAAACTGATCTTTCCAGCGCCGCAAATACACAAAGGTCTCGAGATCAGAATGCAATTCCTGAGCCATATGTGCTGATACCTGTTTTTTCAGACAGACACTGTGACAACGAAGAAAGGGATTGGTTCTCAATTCCTCAAAAATTGTTGTTGGCAGTGTTGGTAAGCCTTGATGCCGCTTTTCTGATTCCTTTTTTTGTCTCCGCATTATGTGGAGATTATCTGGCTCTGCTTCAATTGCAAAACCCAGATTGTTGAGAGTGTACTCGTGTGCACAATAGATGTGCGTATCCTCAGGAAGCGCCCCAATACGAAGCAGGGAAGTGTACATCATCTCAGGCGAACCCTCAAATAGTCTGCCGCACCCCGCAGCAAACAAGGTATCACCACAGAACAGCGAGAATTTGTCATCTGGAAGCGGGCTGTCGGGCATACGCATCAGGAAGGCTAGATGGTCTAATGTATGTCCAGGCACAGCTAGTACCATAAACTGTGTTCCTATCAAGGTTAAGCTATCTCCGTCCAAAACGGATTGCGTGATGCCATTGATGTGATTCCCCGAAGGGCCATAGACCTGAATCTCGCGGGCCTTACACAATTCAATCAATCCGCCGGTGTGATCCGCGTGGTGATGGGTAATCAAAATGGCTCTCAGTGTTTGGCCAGTTTTTGTCAGGTACGCTTCGACTGGTACAGCATCACCAGGATCAACAACAACGACGTCACCGGCAGAGTTTGCGATGGCCCAGATATAGTTGTCGTTAAATGCCGGAATAGCAGTAATCACTAAGGAAGACTGTTGAGTTGTCATAATGTCAGGAGCCTTATTCGCTGCAATGAAGATTACATTTGCGGGCGATGATAACAGATGATGTTTGTTGGGGTTCCTTGGCAAGTGCTAGAATCTGCCTTACAGGAGATTGTTATGAAAAATATTTTTTCCGGGCGACCAACACCGATTGATCCGGCCCAATTGGCTCCCGTGCTAACTGCATGGCTGAGATCGCCTCTGGGTGAAGCTCTTCTTTATGCCGAGCGTGAGCGCCTTGCTCCCGTTATCAGTCGGGTGTTTGGTTACCATGTGCTGCAATTATCCTGCGCACCAGATATTGATATGCTGGCAGACTGTCCCGTAGGTCATCAGATTCGCTTCACACCCGATTGGGTTGAAGGCAAGGGCATGCCAGTCGCAGATATCGAGAACTTGCCGCTTGCTACGGACAGTATGGATGCTGTGTTGTTACATCATACATTGGACTTTACGCCGGACAGTCACAGGTTACTTCGTGAGGCGACGCGTGTCCTGCGTCCTGGTGGCAGATTGATTATTCTGGGTTTCAATCCGCTGAGTTTGTGGGGATTATCCAAAAACCTGCGTTGGCGCTCATCAACACCCTGGGACGCACGTTTCATTTCAAGACGACGATTAACCGACTGGTTGAGTCTGCTCGACTTTCATGTTGAGTCCGTAGAGTACGGTGGCTATCTGGCCCCATTAAAGCACCCGGCGATTCTGGATAAGGCCGCGGATTTTGAGCGCTGGTTTGATCGTTTAGGGAATCCGGCCGGGGCGTTTTATCTGATTGTTGCCGGGAAACACAGAATTCCGCTTATTCCGGTAACGCCACGATGGAAGAGGGTCAGAGCGCCACATCTGGTCTCACCATTGGCGGAAACGGGCAGGGTTGCCAGTGGTCGCGGCACAATTATTCCCTTCAAGCCCAGGCAAAAATAGCAAATGAACTCGAAGTTATCGAGGGCATATTTTATAGTTCAGGATCAAAGCATTGCAGGAACATATTGAAATATATACAGATGGTGCGTGCAAAGGTAATCCCGGGAAAGGTGGTTGGGGTGTATTGCTCAAGTATCGGGGAGTTGAAAAAGAAATTTATGGTGCAGAAGTCCTGACGACCAATAACCGTATGGAACTGACCGCTGCTATTCGTGCGCTTGAAGCACTGAAGCGCCCTGGATTGCTCGTTCATCTTTATAGTGATTCGCGCTATGTCCTCAGCGGAATTGAGCAGTGGTTGCCTGTCTGGAAAGCTAAGTCATGGAAGACATCAAATCATAAACCAGTGTTGAATCAGGACTTGTGGCAACAGCTCGATCAGTTGAATCAACAGCATCAGGTTGTGTGGCATTGGGTCAAGGGACACAGCGGAGACACAGGAAATGAGCGTGCTGATGGGTTGGCTAATCGGGGCATCGCCGAGTTGGCTCAGCCACAGCAGGAGACTCCATTTGCACAACTCCCCCAGAATCAGCCAGGAATCTAAAGTATGCGCCAAGTTGTGTTGGATACCGAGACGACCGGTCTGGACCCTTCTCAGGGCCACAGGATCATTGAGATTGGCTGTGTTGAGATTGATCAGCGTCGTCTGACCGGCAGGCATTTTCATCATTACATTAATCCACTGCGTGATATCGACATCGCGGCCCAGGAGGTTCACGGCATCAGCAGTGGATTTTTGGCTGACAAACCGGTGTTTGCCCTGATTGCAAAAGAGTTTCTGGAATTTGTGCGGGGAGCAGAGTTACTGATTCACAATGCTGCGTTTGATATTGGTTTTCTCGATGCCGAACTTGCAAAACTGGGCGCAGATTTCGGGCAAATGGCTGATTATTGCCAAGTTACCGATACGCTACAGATGGCCAGACGAAAACATCCCGGGCAACGCAACAGTCTGGACGCATTGTGTAAGCGTTACGACGTAGACAACTCGCAGAGGGAGCTCCATGGAGCGTTGCTGGACGCGGAAATTCTGGCAGATGTTTATCTGCTGATGAGTGGAGGCCAGACAGACCTTTCGCTGGGTTCCGATGAGTCTGAGAATGTTGCTGAACAGGAACAGCATCTGGTCCGGGTCAATCGTGAAGGCGTTCGCCTGAAAGTCATTCTGGCAGGTGCTCAGGAGCTCGAAGCACATCATCAGTTGTTGGCTCGAATTCATAAGTCCAGTGGGCAAAAGTGCCTGTGGCTAAGCCATGACGCTCAGGATAGCCCCGCGTGACAATGCCAGCTGGTGAAAACACGGTGACACAATCCTTGTGGGTCTCACGGGTGGGTGATCCTGATGCTGTCATGTTAATGTTTTACCAGAATACGGTAGTGTTGAAATCTGTGCCGCATGGCGAGGCATTTGATGCCCCGGGCACCGATACGTTGTTTTGGCCAGTTTCCGTGCTTTCAGGAATTGACTCTTGTGTAGAAACACTTATCCCTATCGATGCCGGGCTTGGCAGCAAAAACTCTATCTATGTAGTGTTACTTGCTATGTGGCCAGAAACGCTCATGGATACACATGCTGTTGCAACCAGGCAATTATTGATGGAGAGAGGTTTTGAGGCATTCAGTTTGGTGGGAAGAGCGAGTCAATGGATTAACTGGTACCGGTCTCATCGGTTTTGTGGCGTTTGTGGATGTAAAAATCAAGCAATTAGAAATGGCGCGCTGTTGTATTGTACGGTATGTGAGACTGAGTACTATCCAAGAATAAATCCTTGCATCATTGTCCTGGTTACCGATATCAATCGAGTATTGCTGGCTCGTAGCAGCAGACCCGGTGCTACCTTTTTCAGTTGTCTCGCGGGATTTATTGAGCCTGGCGAAACAGCCGAAGAAGCTGTCGCTCGAGAGGTTTATGAGGAAGCTGGCATTCAGGTGACCAATATTCGTTACGTGAAAAGCCAACCCTGGCCCTTTCCCTCGCAGTTAATGTCGGGGTTCTATGCGGATTACGCAGGGGGAGATCTGAATCCCTGTCCCGAAGAGTTGGCGGAGGCCGGTTGGTTTGATGTGCATTCTCTACCGGCTGTCCCGGCACCGACAATCAGTGTTGCTGGCCAGTTGATTGAGGAATACTGTAGATTAAAAATCCATAAAGACTGAGATTTCCCCGGGAGAGATTATTTTGGAGTATTTGTTTGAATACGGAATGTTTCTGGCGAAAACACTGACGATTGTACTGGCTATCCTGGCTGTCATTACCATGATGGTGGCAGCCGGACAGCGGCGACGACATATGCCCAGAGGCAGCATCACGGTGACCCATCTGAATCGGGAGCTCGACTCTTTGAAGGATAGCCTGCAGCGGGTGGTGCTCGACAAGTTTGCATTCAAGAAGTATGCAAAAGCAGAGAAAAAGCGCGAAAAAGAAGAGTCAAAACAGCAAAAGCTCAGCGCAGAGCAAGGTTCGACAAAGGTTGCGGATGAATCTGAAGACGATACAGATGCCCGGCGGCGGGTTTTTGTGCTCGACTTTGATGGAGACATGGAGGCGTCGGGTCTGGAGTCCTTACGACAGGAAATAACAGCCGTGTTAACAATGGCTGAGCCCCGCGATGAAGTCATGTTGCGCCTTGAGAGTCCGGGTGGTTTGGTACATGCCTATGGTCTGGCGTCATCGCAGTTGTTACGCTTCAAACAAAAGGACATACCACTGACGGTTTGTGTAGATAAAGTAGCGGCCAGCGGAGGCTACATGATGGCCTGTGTGGCCGACCGGCTGATTGCAGCTCCATTTGCCATTCTTGGTTCTATTGGTGTGCTGGTGCAAATGCCCAATATCCATCGTCTGCTTAAAAAGAATGATGTTGATTTTGAAATGATTACGGCCGGTGAGTATAAACGCACGTTGACACCTTTTACCGAGGTCACTGAGAAAGGGCGAGAGAAACTGAAGCAGGATGTAGAGCAGGTGCACGTCCTGTTCAAACAGTGGGTCAAACAATACAGACCTGTCGTGGATATCGATCAGATTGCAACTGGCGAAACCTGGGTTGGGTTGCAGGCTCAGGAGCGGCAGATGGTTGACATGATCAGTACCAGCGATGACTACATCATTCAGGCCTGCGAGCAGGCTGATGTTTACGAGGTAAGTTACGAGATTAGAATCCCGCTAGGAGAAAAAATTGGAGGCGCCTTGCAGAAAGCTGTGGACAAGACCTTAATGGTCTGGTGGCAGCGGTTGAGATCAAATCGCTATCTTTAACTAAATCAATATACAAGAATTATAAAATAAGGTTATTTCTAATATGAAGCTCGATGACCAGCAATTCCGTGCGTACGAAGTATCCGAGCATATCCTCGATGGACGAAGCAGCTTTCAGGGCGCTTTGGTGCAAAAGCAGGTTTCCAGTTTGCCAGCAGGAGATGTGCTTGTCCGTGTTGCCTTTTCGTCTCTGAACTTCAAAGATGCGTTGTCTTCATCCGGCAATAAAGGGGTTACGCGTCAGTATCCACATACGCCAGGCATTGATGCCGCGGGGGTCGTTGCTGAGTCGGACAGTCCGTTGTTTGTGACTGGGGAGGAAGTGATTGTTACCGGTTACGACCTGGGCATGAATACGGCTGGTGGTTTTGGTGAGTTTATTCGTGTACCCGCCGGTTGGTTGGTGAAGAAGCCTGCAGGCATGACCTTGAATGAGAGCATGATTATCGGAACGGCCGGGTTTACGGCGGCTCTGTGTATAGAAAAGCTGCTCTTGAACGGTCTGGACAGCTCGCAGGGGCACGTTCTGGTGACCGGCGCCAGTGGAGGTGTGGGTAGCTTCGCAGTAGCCTTGTTGGCGCAGCTGGGCTTTGATGTGGTTGCCATGACGGGTACCGCGTCCGCGCATGAATTTTTGCGGGGACTGGGCGCCAGTCAGGTAATTGGCAGGGAAGATTACACTCAGCCCGGTCCGAAACCCTTGTCAAAAGAGCTCTGGGCTGGGGCAGTTGATGCGGTGGGTGGCGACATTCTTTTTAATATCGTCAAATCTCTCAAGTACGGCGGCAGTGTTGCCTGCTGTGGACTAGTGGCTTCTCCCCAGTTTCAGGCAAGCGTGTTTCCCTTTATTCTGAGGGGAGTGAATCTGCTGGGTGTGGATTCAGTCAATCTGCCGTTGGCTCACAAACGCCAGCTCTGGAACAAGCTGGCGACAAACTGGAAACCAGGTGGCTTGCTTAAACTGGAGACAAAAGTGGGCATGAGTGGTCTGGACGCTGCATTGAAGACTGTGCTTGCCGGCCAAAGTACCGGTCGCCTGGTGTTGGATCACCACAAAGATTGACCTGCCGATGCTGTTCAGCGTCGGCGGAAGAGTGGCAATGGTTGAGTGATGCCCGGCTGATAGGCATCTTGAAAATCATGGAAGGCTGTCAGGGCAGCATCCGGATTCTGGTCCTCACGTAACAAAAATGCGTCAAAGCCACATCGCTTCATGAAAAACAGCTGATCTCTGAGCACATCACCCACAGCACGGATCTCGCCTTGGTATCCCCAGCGCTGCCTCAGTTCCCGGGCGCTGGAATAAGGTCTTCCATCTTTAAACTCCGGAAAGTTCAGAGCTACCAAGGGTAGTCGATCCAGATACCCGGCAATAGATTCAGGTATTTCATTGCTGTTCAGCCAGACCGCTGTCTGGCCTTTTCTGGACTCAATTGACTGCCGCTCTGTCAGCCAGTATGGCAATGGCACTATCAAATCTTGGCCAGTGAGTTTCTCAAGACTTTCCAGTTCATCCGGTGATTTCACTAAAACCCAGGTATCGGGCACCAGAGTACCGTGCTTAATCAGTCTGGTGCTCATCTGCCTTGTTTCCATAAAGCGCTTCCTTAAACGGTTCCATACCCAAACGGTTGTAAGTATGTAAAAAGCTCTCACCGGAGGCTTTATGCTGCTGATAAACCGTGACAATTTTTTCAATAACGTCAGGAACTTCCTCCTGAGAGAACGAAGGACCTACAATCTTTCCTAAAGCAGTGTTGTGATCAGCGGATCCTCCCAGCGAAATCTGGAAATACTCTTCGCCCTTTTTGTCCACGCCCAGTATGCCGATGTTGCCGACATGGTGGTGTCCGCAGGCATTCATGCAACCGGAGATATTCAGGCTCAACTGACCAATTTCGCGCAGTTGGCTGGCAGAGAATCGTCGCTGTATCGCTTCAGCCACCGGAATAGACTTGGCATTAGCGAGTGAGCAGAAGTCGCCTCCTGGGCAGCAAATCATGTCGCTGAGCAAGCCAAGATTGTCTGCCTCAAGATCCCTAGTTTTCAGATCTTTCCATAAGTTATACAATTGGCTTTTCTCGACATCTGCCAAAACGAGGTTTTGGGTATGTGTGATACGCATTTCCCCAAAACTATACCGGTCAGACAAGTCGGCGATAAATCGCATCTGATCAGAGTCCAGATCGCCGGGCGCAAAGCCGGTTTTCTTCACGCACACGGTCACAATCGCGTGGCCGGGCTTTTTATGTTCAGAGATGTTTTGTTCATACCATGCAGAGAACAACACATCAGTATTCAGTGCTGTCTCAAGTTCATTGCTATGCGACGGTATAGACTTGTATTGGGGGTCATGAAAAAACGCTCGGCATCGCTCCACTTCGGTACTGGTCAGTGTCAATGGTCCATCTTTGAGCAGCATCCACTCGCGCTCTACTTTATCCCTGAAATCGGATACCCCGGTCTCTTTCACCAGAATCTTGATGCGTGCCTTGTATTTGTTATCCCGTCTGCCTTCCCGGTTGTAGACCCTGAGAATGGCATCAAGGTAGGTGAGCAGGTGTTCTTGTGGTAAAAACGCTTTGATTTCGCTGCCTATGACTGGTGTCCTGCCCAAACCGCCTCCGACCAGTACACGAAAACCAATCTGGTTGTGTTCGTTTTTGAGCAGATAAAGGCCTATATCGTGTACCTGTGTAGCAGCTTGGTCTTGGCGTGTGCCACACACCGCAATCTTGAATTTGCGAGGCAGAAAAGCAAACTCCGGGTGGAAAGTAGACCATTGGCGAATGATCTCGCAGTAGGCACGGGCGTCCTCTACCTCATCTACGGCCACGCCGGCAAACTGATCGGTTGTAGTGTTACGAATACAGTTGCCACTGGTTTGAATCGCATGCATTTCCACGTCTGCCAGGTGCGCCAGAATGTCAGGCACATCTGCCAGCGCCGGCCAGTTAAACTGGATATTCTGACGCGTCGTCAAGTGGCCGTAACCTTTGTCAAAATGATCGGCAATAAACGCCAGTTTGCGCATTTGGACGGAAGACAACATGCCATAAGGAATGGCAACTCTCAGCATGGGTGCCAGACGCTGCACATACAAGCCGTTCTGGAGTCTGAGCGGCAGGAATTCCGCATCGCTCAATTGTCCTTCAAGAAAACGTCGGGTTTGATCCCTGAACTGCGCAATCCTGTCAGCGAGCATTTGATGATCATACTGGTCATATCGATACATGATTTTCTGTTTGGACTCTGTTTGCGAAATCAACTTGGAACGGGGCATCATAGTGTAATAAAACCGTCTTTTGAATTCTATGCATAAAAACTCGAATTCTTATGACGTTTTACGCTGTCATTAGTATTAATCGTCGTAAGTAGGGCAGGGTTTTTAAAAACCCTGCCGCATGCTTCTTGATTATCAGAGGGAATTCTTTAGAATGCTCCGCCGTAGATGAACTCCAGAGAGAAGCTATTATGAGTCACCACAATACTGAATCAGAATACACGCCAGAAGAGATGGAAGAGAACAGCCGCGTGGATGCGATGGCTATCTTCTCGATTGTGGTCGTTTGTGTAGGGCTGGTCATTTTCTACGTGGCTAGTTAAGTCCTGAAATATCAGGGCAATACCAGATTAACTATAATCACCAGTGTCATTACAAATAGCACTGTGAAAATCAGCGCGGCTGCGACAAAGCCCTTAGCGGAGCCTTTTTCAAAGTCTCGCTGCTTATTCTCTTTGTTTTGTACGCCAAAACTCGCTTGAAAAACACTGAGAAACATCCGCCAGAAGGGCAAAGACTCCTGTTTAGCTGGCGGTTTTTCTTGTTCTGCGGGCTTCTTCACTCTAACTCCTGATGTTTTGCCTGGATGAAACTCAAGTTTTCCTCGTCAGTCCAACAAAATCGGCATCAACAGACGTTTTGCTTCATCGATTGTCACGCCGCGTCGTGCTGCGTAGTCTGACACCTGATCAGTGTTGATTTTGCCAACTGCAAAATAGCGCGACTCCGGATGCGCAAAGTAGAAACCGCTGACACTGGCGGCGGGTAACATGGCAAAGCTCTCTGTTAGCGACATGTCTATCTTTCCGTCGACACCCAGTAAATCAAAAACAGCCGCCTTGTCGGAGTGTTCCGGGCAGGCCGGATAACCGGGTGCGGGTCTGATGCCTCGATACTTTTCTTTAATAAGGGCCTCGTTATCAAGAGACTCATCCGGTGCGTATCCCCAGAATTCACGCCTGACCCTTTCATGTAAATGCTCTGCAAACGCCTCAGCAAGGCGGTCGGCCAACGCCTTGACCATCAGCGCATTGTAGTCGTTATTTTCTTTTTCATATTTGTCAGCCAGTTGCTGCGCTCCCACTCCAGTGGTCACCGCAAAGGCTCCAATATAGTCGCAGCCAGCCTGATCACGGGTCGCAACAAAATCGGCGAGGGATAAGTTAGGGATACCGTCAGCCTTGCCAGCCTGTTGTCTGAGGAAGTTAAAGGTATGCAGGGCAGAGGTACATGATTCATCGGCGAAGACCGTAACGTCATTCTGGGCACTGCGCCTGGCTGGCCAAAAACCGAAAACTGCCTGGGCTGTTAGCAGCTTGTTATCGATTATTTCTGTCAGCATGGCTTGAGCATCGGCAAACAAATCTCTGGCGGCCTGCCCGACAATCTCGTCTTTCAGTATTTGCGGGTACTTGCCGGTCAGACTCCATGTGATGAAGAAAGGCGTCCAGTCAATGTAGGGAACAAGCACCTTCAACGGGTAGTCCGCAAGCACTTGCGCTCCCAGGCGTTGGGGGCGGGTGATTGTATGCTGATTCCATTGGAACTGTCCGGAATTTTGGTTAGCCTCTGCAAAGGTCAGCAGGTTTTTCCCTTGATCGCGGCCGCTGGTGCGTGCGCGGACAATTTCATATTCTTTACGCACAGTCTCGACAAAGCTGTCTCTGGTTTCTGGGCTCAGCAGGCTGCTCACAACCGTAACGCTGCGCGATGCATCCGGTACATAAACTGTGACGTTGTTTTTGTAGTGTTGCTCAATTTTTACCGCAGTATGCGCTTTGGACGTAGTTGCACCACCGATCAGCAAGGGAACATTAAAATCCAGTCGTTGCATCTCTTTGGCGACATGCACCATTTCATCAAGGGAAGGGGTGATCAGTCCACTGAGGCCAATGATATCAACGTTGTGACCGCGCGCCGCCTGCAGAATTTTTTCACATGGCACCATGACGCCAAGATCAATAATGTCATAGTTGTTACAGGCAAGGACTACGCCGACTATGTTTTTGCCAATGTCGTGGACATCGCCTTTGACAGTTGCCAATAAGACTTTGCCCTTGGCCTTGTGTGCATTACCGGAACGCGCCTTTTCAGCTTCAATGTACGGGAGCAGATATGCGACTGCGTGCTTCATCACCCGGGCACTTTTGACGACTTGAGGCAGGAACATTTTGCCGCTGCCAAACAGATCCCCGACCACGTTCATGCCGTCCATCAAGGGGCCTTCAATCACCTGAATCGGCAATTCGTAGAGCTGTCTGGCTGCCTCGGTATCTTCCTCGATAAAACGAGTGTTACCCTTTACCAGGGCATGGGTGATTCTTTCCTGCACAGTCGCGGATCGCCATTGCAGATCTTCCTGAACTTCAAACGTGCCAGAGCCACTATAACGACCGGCAATTTCCATCAGCCGGTCTGTGCCATCCGGACGTCTGTTGAGAACAATGTCTTCAACCCGTTCGCGCAGCTCGGCAGGAATTGTGTCATACACCGCAAGTTGCCCGGCATTCACAATCCCCATGTTTAACCCTGCGCGGATTGCATGGTAAAGAAACACCGAGTGAATGGCTTCCCGCACCGTATCATTGCCGCGAAAGGAGAACGACACGTTACTGACACCGCCTGAAATCAAGGCATGTGGCAGATGTTTACGGATGTAATTGCAGCTCTCAATAAAGTCGACTGCGTAATTGTTGTGCTCTTCAATGCCTGTTGCGATCGCAAAAATATTCGGATCAAAAATGATATCTTCTGGCGGGAAACCTGCATTTTGTATCAGCAGATCATAACTGCGTTTACAAATCGACTGTTTCTTTGCCAGTGTGTCTGCTTGCCCAGACTCATCAAACGCCATCACTACAACGGCAGCGCCATAACGCCGGCAAAGGCGCGCTTTTTCGATGAACTCAGCTTCGCCTTCCTTCAAGCTGATGGAATTCACGATACCTTTACCCTGAATGTTTTTCAGGCCAGTTTCGATCACCTCCCACTTTGATGAGTCAATCATAATCGGGACACGGCTGATGTCAGGCTCCGCAGCGATCAGGCGCAGAAATTTCTCCATCGCTGCGCGCGAATCCAGCATACCTTCATCCATGTTGATATCGATGATCTGGGCGCCACTTTCCACTTGCTGCAGCGCAACATCCAGTGCCTCGTTGTATTGATTCTCGATGATCAAACGAGCAAATTTGCGAGAACCCGTGACGTTGGTGCGCTCGCCTATGTTTACAAAAAGGCTGGACGTTTCAATGCTGAATGCTTCCAGTCCGCTCAGGCGACATTTAACCGGTACATCAGGAATTTTCCGTGCCGGATATTTGCTTACTGCCTCAGCAACAGTCTTGATGTGTAACGGAGTTGTCCCGCAACAACCGCCAATAATGTTCAAAAATCCGCTGGCAGCAAACTCCTCAACGATGTCTGCCATCTCGCGCGCACTTTGATCGTATTCTCCAAAGGCATTTGGCAGGCCAGCATTGGGATGGGCTGATACAAAGGTATTTGCCAGTTTTGATATTTCTTCGATATGGGGGCGTAACTGCTCGGCGCCCAGTGCGCAGTTAAATCCTATCGAGATCGGCTTGGCATGCGCCAATGCATTCCAGAAGGCTTCAACAGTCTGCCCTGACAGTGTCCTGCCGCTCGCATCGGTGATAGTGCCTGAAATCATGATTGGCAGTTCTACACCCAGTCTCTCAAAAACATTCTGAACGGCAAAAACGGCTGCTTTGGCGTTCAACGTGTCAAAAATTGTTTCGATCAGCAAAATATCTGCGCCGCCCGCGATCAATGCGGCTGCAGCGACTTCATAATCAACTACAAGCGCATCAAAACTGGTATTGCGAAACCCCGGGTCATTGACATCGGGGGAAAGCGATGCAGTTCTGCTGGTTGGCCCTATGACACCAGCCACAAATCGTGGTTTGTCTGGTTGCAGAGCCGTTACTTCATCGCAGCAGGCTCTGGCCAGTCTGGCGCCTTCGTAATTGAGTTCATGCACCAGAGCTTGTAATCCGTAATCAGATTGAGAGACGGATGTTGAGTTGAAAGTGTTGGTTTCAATAATATCAGCGCCAGCATGCAGGTACGCCAGATGAATCCTCGAAATAACGTCCGGACGGGTCAGAGTCAGTAAATCGTTGTTGCCCCCCAGATCAGACGGATGAGAAAGAAACCGATCACCCCGAAAGTCTGCTTCTTGCAACTTCTCACGCTGAATCATGGTGCCCATAGCGCCGTCGAGAATCAGAATACGCTCACCAAGCACTTGCCGCAGCAGCTGAAAAGAAGGGTGTTGTTTCATGTAATGATCCGTTAGTCGTACCTGCTCTACAATGCGAGCAAAGACGATCTTTAGCAGTGTCGACAAAGGCGCAATTCTAGCAGAGTCGATCAGTCTGGTGAGAAATTTGTCAAAACCTTACGTGCCGGACTGGCAAAAACATAATATCCGAGTAAAATGCTCGGCTATTCGAGAGACGGTACTGACGAGGCGCTTACTTAGCCATGATTACGATAACTGAATCAGCCCAGGATTATCTTGCCGAACTGCTGAAAAAGCAGGACAGCGATGGTATTGGCATACGTGTTTTTATTCTTGATCCCGGCACTCCAAAGGCCGAAACCTGCATTTCATTCTGCAGGCCCGGCGAAGAACAGGAGGATGATCTGCGTAAGGAATATTCTCTGTTTCATGCCTGGATAGAGCATCGTAGCATTCCGTTTCTGGATGAGGCGGTAGTTGACTATGCAAAGGACACTATGGGAGGGCAGCTAACAATCAAGGCGCCAAATTCCAGATTGCCCAAAATCAGGGACGACAGCCCCATAGAGGACCAGATCAATTATGTCCTTTATAACGAGATAAATCCCTCTTTGGCCTCGCATGGCGGCGTTGTTACTCTTGAGGACTTGGTGGATGACACCATTGCAATACTCAAGTTTGGTGGCGGCTGTCAGGGATGCGGCATGGTGGATGTCACCCTCAAAGAGGGTGTTGAGAAGACGCTTCTGGAAAAAGTACTCGGGCTCACTGCTATTCGTGACGTTACAGACCACACCAACCGGGATAATGCTTATTTTAAATAGAAGTGTTCTGCCCGGCTCTGCTCTGATCGAGGATATCAAACCCTCGCCAATCAGACTGGGTAACGTTTTTTCAATGCGCTGTAGAGTAGATCAGGAAACTGTTCAGTATCAGCGGAAAGACCCGACATGATCTCAACAAGATGTTCGTTGTCCTCTCGGTCACTCCATATCTTGATGTAAGTCCCTTCTTTGTAGCCGTGGTCCTGACGGAAAAAATTCAGCACATTTTTTCCAACATACTGACGATACAGCTCTTGCCAGCTCATCTCGCAATCTGCCAGGATCGATGAAAACACTGCGAGTTCGATCCGTTTGATCGCGCTCAATGCAATCAGCAGCTCAAGCTTTTCAAGTAATCCAAGGTGCAGCAGATTGATTTCGGCACCGTCAATACTGACAATTTCCGTTGTGTTTTTATCAATTTCTGAAAGCAGCAGTTGCAGCGATCTGTCGCGATCTCCCTTTTCACGGAGCAGAATCTCCGACAACAAGAAGTGCCAGATATCGACAAGCTCCATTTGAAGTTGAGGTAAATCGCGTACTTGTTTTTTCCACCACTTCCATCCGTGGTGTTCTATGGCTTCGGCAGCTTCAATAACAACTGCTCTCAGGTAAGGATAGGACGCCTGCACCCAGTTTGTGTCAACGCGGACATTCATGTCACTTTGGAGGCGCAGCATGACCTGAGCCTGGTGCAAGGGAAGTGCGGGAGTCATGAAGATGTATACCTGATTTGGGGCTAAGGGGTGCAGAGGTATTTTGCTGCTGAGTAATCTCAGCTGTCGTGCGAGATTGAACTCTGGCGGATGCGATCTCGCTGCTGTTCAAGAGACAAAAGCATTTCGTGACGACTACGCAGCATGTCGTCGTAAGCTCGCCGGGGATCTGATTCTCCCGAATCAAGACTGGACAACCAATCGGTTATTATCTGACATTCAAGGCTGAGCTGTGCTATCCCCTGATCAAGCAGATCGGGTTCAATGTCTGGCGTACGATAGCGATTGCGCTTTTCAACTAAAGTCATGCCGGTATTCCCTGCTACACTCCGATTGTGACCCAGTGGGACACTTTTTTAAAACTTCTATTAATTCTTGCGCCCTGTTCTAACATCGGCATCAGGCTCGAAAGCCTCAGCTCTCATTCACGGTCAATAATGTGTAAACACACTCATTGTTTAAATTGTGAAAAGGTTCGCACAAATTGTCGGAATTGGTCAAGGATGACAGGCTCAATTTCTGACCGTCTCTGACCTAAATCTTAATCAAGACAGTGTACTGCAGGTAAGTGTGTACTAAGGTGTAGTACCGGCTCTTTCAACAAAATTGTCATGATCATGTTGTCAGTTACTTGAGGTAAGTCCGCTGATGTCATTGTTGGGTCGAATATTTTAAGCAATTCAATCTTCCAGCTTTGACAGCGTGGTCGAATTTGGTATGATGCGCGCCTTCCCGAGTGAGGCACATAAATTTCTCGCTGGTTAAGAAAAAAAACGTTGACGGGTGTAGTGAAGCTCAATAGAATTCGCGCCGTCTTCTGCAGCAAGGCAGAAACCAAGTTTCTGTCCCCTTCGTCTAGAGGCCTAGGACACCGGGTTTTCATCCCGGCAACGGGGGTTCGAAACCCCCAGGGGACGCCATTTGACAAGCCTGGCTTTTGCCAGGCTTTTTTTTTGGGAATTTGAATCGCAACCATGCAGGCTAACGACCCCAAAAACGCGATCTCTATCCGGGGATTGACCAAAACGTATACCAATGGTTTCCAGGCGCTCAAGGGCATCGATCTGGACGTCAAAGAGAACGATTTTTTCGCTCTTCTTGGTCCAAATGGTGCTGGTAAGTCAACCATCATCGGGATCATATCCACATTGGTCAGGGCCAGTTCTGGCACTATTCAGGTGTTTGGACAAAACGTAGCAACTCACGTCTATGAAACCAAGCTCTCCCTAGGAATTGTCCCGCAGGAAATAAATTTCAGTCAGTTTGAAAAAGTGGGTGACATTGTTATCACCCAAGCGGGGTATTACGGGCTTCGCGGCGAGCTTGCAAAACAGCGCGCTGAAAAGTATCTGCGAAAACTGGATCTTTGGGAAAAGCGCGATAACCGTTCCCGCATGTTGTCGGGTGGCATGAAGCGCAGACTTATGATTGCCAGAGCCTTGGTTCACGAGCCGCGATTGTTGATACTGGATGAACCAACGGCGGGTGTTGATATCGAGTTGAGAAGATCGATGTGGGAATTCCTTCAGGAGCTCAATCGAAATGGCACAACCATTATTCTGACTACACATTACCTCGAGGAAGCTGAGAGTTTGTGTCGCAATATAGCGATCATCAATCAGGGCCAGATCGTTGAGAATACCAGCATGCGAAAACTGCTGGACAAGTTGGCGAGACAAACCTTGATCTTTGATACATGTGATGAGCTTAAGAATCTACCGGTTTTTAATGATTCTGATATTCAGTGCAACGCGATAGACTCACACAGCTTTGAGGTAAGTTTAAGTACCAGTCGTGACATCAACGGGCTTTATGCAGCGCTGAGTGATCAAGGTGTTCTGATCAAGGGTATGCGCAATAAAACCAATCGTCTTGAAGAGTTGTTTTTATCCAGTCTGAAAAGCTGACAAGTTTGATTTGGAACTATCCTATGCAGGCTAACCATATTTACATCGCATTCGAAACCATACTGATTAAAGAGGTTCGCCGCTTTACCCGCATATGGCTACAAACTCTGGTGCCTCCTGCTATTACGATCGGTTTGTACTTCCTGATCTTTGGCAACCTTATCGGGGGGCGGATCGGGCAAATGGGCGGATACGACTACGTTGATTTCATCGTTCCCGGTTTGATCATGATGGCCGTCATCCAGAACGCCTACGCAAATGTTTCATCCTCGTTCTTCAGCAACAAGTTTCAGCGCTGTATTGAGGAGATACTAGTGTCACCCGTTCCCAACTACATCATCCTGCTTGGCTTTGTGGCCGGCGGCATGGCAAGAGGAGTTGCGGTAGGCTTGATTGTTACCGTGATGTCATTCTTTTTTACCTCTTTGCACATTGAGCATGTGTTCCTGACTTTGCTAGTAGTTCTTTTGACATCCATGGTGTTCTCGTTAGCGGGTTTTATCAATGCGCTTTACGCCAATACCTTCGATGACATTTCAATTATTCCAACCTTTGTACTCACGCCATTGATATATCTGGGTGGAGTTTTTTATTCAATAGAGTTATTGCCATCGTTTGGCCAATGGATATCGGCCTTGAATCCAGTGCTGTATATGGTTAACACCTTCAGATACGGCATCTTGGGGACCAGCGATGTGAACATAGTTTGGGCGCTGTTTATGTTGGTGGTGTTCAGCGCAGGTTTGTTTGCCGTGGCGCTCTATCTTTTGCGTAAGGGAACAGGTCTGCGCCAGTGACTGTGATCTGTAAGTTTGAGAGAGGACCGGCTGTCAGATGATGGAAATTCCGCTAGGTAAACAGACTGATTATCCTGAGCAGTATTCGCCGGCTTTGTTGTATCCAGTCAGTCGATCGATTAATCGCAAGTTTATCGGAATCACTGACAAGCTGCCGTTCAGTGGGTTTGATCATTGGCGAGCGTATGAGTTGTCGTGGCTTGATTCGCGGGGAATGCCGGTTGTCAGGATGGCTGACATACTTATTTCGTGCGACTCAAAATTTCTGATCGAATCCAAATCAATGAAGTTGTATTTTAACTCGCTCAATCAACATAGATTTGACAGTGATGAGCAAGCAATAACCACGATAAGGAATGATCTTGGTCAGGTTGCATGCGCAGATGTCAGGATCGTCCTGAATGATTGTGTGGGATCCAGCGAAGCGCAGATTTCTTCGCCGAAGTTCACGGTACTTCTGGACACCTTGTTGGTTGATAATCTTGTTTATGATCCAGCATGTACCTTGTTGGAAGTTGATTTTGAATCAAGTGTTGAAGAAATATTCTTGTGCAATTTATTCCGTTCCAGGTGTCCCATAACAGCACAGCCCGATTGGGGGTCTGTAATCATCCGCTATCATGGTCCCGCGATAGATCATAGGTCGCTGTTGAGATACATCATTTCGTATCGACAGCACTCAGGGTTTCATGAGAACTGTGTCGAGCAGATTTTTACGGATATATATAATGTTTGTTCGCCTGCTGTTCTGGATGTCAGTATCAATTTTTTAAGGCGGGGAGGGATTGAAATTAACCCTTTCAGAACACTGGCCGCACAGACAGAAATGAGGGTATTGCCGCGATTTTTGAGGCAATAAACAGTTGTTTTTGGATAAGCTGTTGAAATGATTATCAGCTTGTATTTGAGACTGTCGTGTTATACAGTTACGCGCCTTAAAACGGCGGCTAAAGTACGGTGAGGTGTCCGAGTGGCTGAAGGAGCACGCCTGGAAAGTGTGTAACGGGTTAAACCGTTCGAGGGTTCGAATCCCTCTCTCACCGCCAATTTTAGCCCATTCCTAATTTTCTGTTCTTGTTGTAGTATCGGGTGGTCATTCACCCTAAAAATTACAAGAGAACAAACCATGCACTTGCCAAAATCCCTCGTGCTTTCGGTAGCCCTCGCCGGCTTGACTTTCAGTGCGGCTGTGATGGCCAATGACTGGGTCCATTACGGATCTGATCTGGCATCGACCAAATATGCCCCCTTTGATCAAATCAATCACGGCAATGTCAGCAGTTTGCAGCTGGCATGGTCGTGGAACTCCCCCGATAACGCTACGGTTGCTGCAAACCATGCCGCCGAGAACTTCAGAGCCACTCCCGGCGCTTACAAGTCAACCCCGATAGCCGTTAATGGTATTTTGTACATCAGCACGTCGTTTGGTCGAGTTGCGGCGATTGATGGTGTTAGCGGTGAAGAGCTATGGGTGTTTGATACCAGGTCTTGGGAGGCCGGGCGACCAGCGAATCTGGGTTATAACCACCGGGGGGTTGGATACTGGAGCGAAGGCGGGCAGGAGCGCATCATCATGTTGTCTAACGACGCCTGGCTATGGTCGATAGACGCAAAAACCGGGCAGCCGGATGCAACTTTCGGAGATCAGGGAAAAGTTGATCTGGCTGAAGGTCTTGGCAAAACGATTAACCGCCAAGCGTACACGATGATTGCAGCCCCTTTGATTTATGAAGATCTAGTGATTGTTGGATCTTCGATCCATGACGGCCCCCAATTTCAGGAAGCCCCTCCCGGCCATGTGCGGGCTTTTAACCTGAAAACCGGTGAGCAGGAGTGGATTTTTAACACCATCGCCCAGCCCGGTGAGTTTGGAAACGAAACCTGGGAAGATGATTCCTGGCAGAAGGTTGGTAACACCAACGTATGGACACAGATGAGCGCCGACCTCGATCTCGGCTTGGTCTATTTGCCCGTGGGAACGCCGACGAATGATTGGTACGGCGGGCATCGATTAGGCGACAACCTTTATGCTGAATCGCTGGTTGCCGTGAATGCCAGAACGGGCGTGCCGGTCTGGCACTTTCAGGCAGTTAAGCACGGCTTGTGGGACTATGATATGCCAGCCGCTCCTAATCTCATCGACATCAATGTGAATGGGCGGGAAATCAAAGCACTGGCGCAGATTTCCAAGCAAGGCTTTGTGTACGTGCTGGACAGAGCTACTGGAGAGCCGGTCTGGCCTATTGAAGACCGACCCGTTCCACCGTCCAATGTTCCGGGTGAGCGTGCTTCCCCAACGCAACCGCATCCTACTCGCCCTGCGCCGTTTGATCTGCAAGGTATTTCTGATGAAACCCTGGTAGATTTTACTCCGGAACTACGGGCTGAAGCGCTCGCAAATATAGAGCGTTTTGACTACGGCCCCTTGTTTACGCCGCCCTCTTTGCGGGGCACTATCAATCTGCCGGGATGGGCTGGCGGTGGTGGTTGGCAAGGATCAGCAGTAGATCCTGAGACAGGAATTATGTATATCCCCTCGGCTACCTCGGAAATAGTTGTTCAACTGGTTGAGCCTGAAGAGGGCAGTTCTGACTTCACTTATGTTCGTGGTGGTGTGACTTCAGTCAATGGGCCTCAAGGCCTGCCGTTGACAAAACCACCTTACGGCCGTCTGACAGCCATTGATCTTAATACGGGTGATCATATCTGGATGGTTCCGCACGGCGAGGGCATCCGGCAGCGAATTATTGACCTTGGTATCCTCGATCCGGGTCCGGTGGGTTCAACATCAAGAACAGGTCCCGTGTTGACCAAGACCTTGTTGTTCATTGCGCAGCAGGATGGTCGCCGCTCCGTCATGCGTGCGTTTGATAAAGCCACGGGCGAAGTGGTTCATGAATTCGAACTGCCTTCAGTGCCCAGTGCGACTCCGATGACTTATATGGCGGGTGGCAAGCAATACATTTCCATCGCTCTTGGCGGCGGCACGGAGTCCAGCCTGGTTACCTATGCGTTGCCTTGAGCGGCTAACCGGCTTCTGTTGCAAGCAGTTGGCCGCGAGTATTGTTATAGGAGCGGCGCTAATGGGCAGTGTATTCGCACAGTATACATTGCCTGTCAGTACGGGTGGTGATGTGCAGTGGACTGCTTATGGCAGCGATCTTGCCTCCAGCAAATATGTACCTCTGGATCAGATAAACGCTGACAATGTTCAGCAGTTGAAAATTCTCTGGTCATGGGAAACACCGGACAATGCAGTATTCCGGGCCGATGAACGCGCCAGTGCGGGCGAGTACAAATCAACACCCATCATGATTGATGGCGTGCTGTACGTCAGTACGTCTTTGGGCATGGTAGCCGCCATCAATGCGGTGAGTGGTGAGCAATTGTGGGTATTTGATACCGGTTCATGGCAGCGCGGCAGACATCCTAACTTTGATAACAATCATCGAGGCGTTTCCTGGTGGGATGATGGCGGCGACGGCCGTATTCTGATGGCTGCCAACGATGGATTATTGTGGTCTATCAATGCCGGAACCGGTCTGCCGGATACCAGTTTTGGCACTGACGGCGTAGTCGACTTGAAGCTCGGCCTGGGTAGAGAAACCCGAACTGGACTTTATGGATCAATTTCACCGCCCACAGTGATTAACGATGTCATCGTCGTTGGCTCCTCGATCAGTGATGGCCCACTGTTTCAGGATCAGCTGCCCCCGGGACACGTGCGGGGCTACGATGCCCGTACCGGCGAACAAAAGTGGATTTTCCATACAGTGCCCCAGCAAGAGCAGCGCGGCGCCGAGACATGGGAAAATGAAGCCTGGCGCACAGCCGGTGCTACCAATGTCTGGACAACGATGAGTGCGGATCCGGAAACCGGGTATGTTTACCTGCCCACCAGCACCCCGAATAACGATTGGTATGGAGCGCACCGTCTGGGTGACAATCTGTATGCTGAAAGCCTGGTGTGTCTCGACGCTGCAACGGGTGAGATAGTCTGGCATTTCCAGATGGTCCATCACGGTTTATGGGACTATGACCTGCCGGCTGCACCAAATCTGCTGGATATCAACGTCGATGGTCGTCAGATTAAAGCCGTGGCTCAAACCAGCAAACAGGGATTTGTTTACGTATTTGACCGCATCACCGGTGAGCCGGTGTGGCCTATCGAAGAGCGTCCAGTGCCTCAATCGACTGTGCCTGGTGAGCGCTCTTCACCAACGCAGCCGTTTCCAACCAAGCCACCACCCTTTGAACCGCAAGGCATTTCAGACAGCACCTTGATCGATTTTACCCCTGAATTACGTCAGCAGGCGCTGGAACTCATCCAGGATATCGATTACGGACCTTTGTTTACACCGCCAAGTGAGCGAGGCGTCATTGTTTTTCCCGGGTACAGTGGTGGAGTAACCTGGACCGGCGCAGCGGTGGATCCGGAAACGGGAGTCATGTACATCCCGTCATTCTCTGCGCCGCGATTTGTGCGACTGCGAAAGCCTGCCGAAGGGGAATCAGACTTTGGTTACATCAGAGACCGCAGTTTTACAGTAAACGGACCACAGGGATTGCCATTGATCAAGCCACCCTATGCCAGGATTACAGCGATTGACCTCAACAAAGGTGAACACCTGTGGATGGTGCCGCATGGTCGGGGTATTCAACAGCGATTGATCGATATGGGCATTCCTGACCCTGGTCCGGTTGGGAGTTTTGGCAGGAATGGGCCGTTGCTAACCAAATCACTGTTGTTTGTTGCCCAGCTTGATGAATCAAGGCCGGTGATGAGAGCTTATGATAAAACCAATGGTCACGTGGTCAGTGAGCTTGATTTGCCTTTACCTCCAATGGGCACGCCAATGAGCTATATGGTTAATGGCAAACAGTACATCGTCGTTGCGGCAGGTGCTGGTCCGGATACACGACTTCTGGCTCTGGGCCTTGAATAATGAATTTTGTTTAAGCTTGATTCGATCCTGCAATTTAATGATAATGCCGCCCCTGAGCGCAGCTATCGAGCACTGTTTCGCTGTGATCAGGCTTTATGGTATCCCTTGTCGGTCCCCGCGCAATGATACGCTGTAAACCCCGCCAGGCCCGGAAGGGAGCAACGGTAGCAGCGGACGCATGTGCCGTGGTGTGGCTGGCAGGGGATGCCACCCTCTTGCTGGATTCCCCTCGGTTGTCATGATTCAAATTAAGGTGATGTTCGCGCGATTATTGCAATACAATACCGCCAACTTCTTCATTCGAGTCCTATACGGCGCATGACATACCAGGTTCTGGCCCGCAAATGGCGGCCTAAAAATTTCAGTGAAATGGCAGGACAGACACATGTCTTGCAGACGCTGATTCACGCGCTGGAAAATAAACGGCTTCATCATGCTTACTTGTTTACCGGAACCCGGGGGGTTGGTAAAACCACTGTCGCCAGAATTCTTGCGCGCTGCCTGAATTGCGAGTTGGGAATCTCCGCAACGCCGTGTGGTGAATGCGATGCTTGCAGAGAAATTTCTGAGGGACGATTCATTGACCTCATTGAAGTGGATGCGGCATCACGCACGAAGGTTGAGGACACCCGAGAGTTATTGGAAAACGTGCAGTATGCTCCCGCGCGAGGCCGTTTCAAGGTTTACCTGATCGACGAAGTTCATATGTTGTCGTCACACAGCTTTAATGCGTTGCTCAAAACGCTGGAAGAACCGCCCGCGCATGTAAAATTTTTGCTTGCAACTACTGATCCCCAAAAGTTGCCGATTACGGTTCTTTCCCGTTGTTTGCAGTTTCATTTAAAGAATCTTGCCCCGGCACAAATTGTCGGGTATCTGAAGACAGTGCTTGCTTCGGAGCAGATTGTTTATGAAGAAGATGCGCTCTGGCAACTGGCACGGGCTGCGGCGGGCAGCATGCGTGATGCGTTGACCTTGCTGGATCAAAGCATTTCCTTTGGCGGCGGCAGGGTAGAGTCGATCTCTGTTGCCAGTTTATTAGGGACACCCGATTTCACACTGATTTTTTTGCTGATAGAAGCGCTAGCCGGTCGTAATCCAATGGAAATCGTAAGGCTGCAGGGAATCGCAGCAGAAAACAATCCAGACTATCAGCGATTACTGGAACACATGTTAAGCGTGTTCTATCGCATCACACTGGCGCAATTAGTGCCTGACGCAGTTGATAACAGTGAGGGTGATCGTGATCGAGTTGTCGGGCTTGCCGCTTCGTTGAGCCCCGAAGATGCTCAACTTTATTATCAGATCGGTCTGCAAGCGTTGCAGGAGATGATGGTGAGTCCCGATAGGAAAATGAGTTTTAACATGGCAATTCTGCGCATGTATGCATTCAGTCCTGACGTTTTTATGACTCAAGATACTGACACGGAGCAAAAAAAAAAGCCTGAGCTGACGCATTCGATCGCTGAGCCACAATTGGTTAATCCGCCTGCTATCTCTGTAGCCGATGATGTAGAGCCTATTGACAGCGCTGTGAAAGCAGAAGATATCGATTGGTATAAATTGGTTTCGCAGTGCAGCTTGTCGGGTATTAGTGGGAACATTTTATGGAATTGTGTGCCCACTTCCGCAGAGTCTGACAGGTTTTTTCTGGTACTTGATCAGCAGCAAAGTGCTTTGTATAACACAGAACATGCTGAGACTATTGCGCATGCACTTTCGGAAAGCCTTGGGCGTTCTGTCGTTGTCGAGATCAGCATAGGTCCAGTAGCGACTGAAACACCGGCCGAGCGGCGCAGACGCGAAAAAGCTGCGGCAATTAAGGCATTACATCAACGCTTTTATCAGGATGTTGGGGTCAAGGCACTGGTGGCAGGATTTGACGCTAAAATTGATGGCGACTCATTTGAGATTCCACGAGTTACGGTAAGCTGAGTGACCTTTACTTTTTTGCAACAAAGGTTTGAGTCGATAAAATAGGAGTTACCGATGAATGACTTGAACGAACTTTTAAGTCAGGCAAAAAAAATGCAGGAGCAAATGCAAAGAGCCCAGGAAGAGGCTGCTAAACGAGTAGTAACCGGCGAGTCTGGCGCGGGGCTGGTGAAGGTGCAACTCGGAGGTCGATACGATGTGCGTCATATTGAACTCAGTGATGAGCTTATGCGGGAAGACAAAGGGATAATCGAGGATCTGATTGCCGCTGCATTTAATGATGCCGTTAAAAAATTGGACGAAGGCAGCAGAGACTCCTTAAGTCAGATGGCATCTGGTTTCAAAATGCCGGACGGTTTCAAGTTTCCCTTTTGATGCAAATCTGGCTTCTGAAGAATTTTTTACCCTGCCGTTCAGGGTCGCAATCAGTACTTGAGGTGACATGAAAAGCCCCATCGTAGATGAACTAATCCAGTCCCTCAGGTGCTTGCCAGGGGTGGGTCCAAAGTCTGCGCAGCGCATGGCGCTTTACCTGCTGGAAAGAAACAGAGCGGGTGCAGCACGACTAAGCGAGTCTATAGAAACAGCTTTGCAGCGCGTTGGACACTGTGAGCAGTGTCGTGTTCTGACAGAAGAAAGACTTTGTGGACTGTGCAGCAATCCTTCACGAGATCAGCGACTGCTTTGCATCGTTGGATCTCCGGCAGATCTACTGGCTATTGAGCAGACCGGAAGTTATCGGGGTTTGTACTTTGTGCTGTCCGGTCACCTCTCCCCGATTGATGGTATTGGTCCACAGGAAATAGGAATCGATGCACTGATGTCTCTGCTCGGCAGACATCCCGTGGAGGAGATCATCCTGGCAAACAATCCGACAGTTGAAGGGGAAGCGACAGCCTATTACATCGCCGGGCTTTTAAAGGACCGACCTTTGTTGGTTTCCAGAATTGCGCATGGCGTGCCTGTAGGTGGCGAACTGGAGTTTGTGGATGGCGGTACGCTGAGTCATGCATTTAATGGACGTCAACAATTACGCTGAACAATTCAGCTCTATGGAAAAATGAATGACTGAGGATGTGAGTGCAGAGCTTGTTGTCGACAATGGCAGGCTCAGACAGCTTTGTGAGCAATGGAAGAATAGCACCCATTTGGCAATAGACACGGAGTTTATGAGGGTAAGTACCTTTTATCCCAAGTCTGGACTGATACAAGTCGGTGAGGCTGGCAGGAATTTTTTGCTTGATCCTTTGTTGCTAACGGAGTGGCAACCATTTGTCGAAATCCTCACAGATCCTGGGATAGTGAAGATCATTCATTCGTGCTCTGAGGATCTCGTATTGTTTTACAGCGAGTTCAAATGTGCGCCAACACCTCTGTTTGATACCCAGCGTGCAGCGGCATTTTTAGGATTTGGATTCAGCATGAGTTATCTGAATCTTGTACTCAAACTGATGGACATTGTGCTTGAGAAATCGGAGACCCGATCTGATTGGCTGCGAAGGCCATTGTCTGCAGACCAGATTCTCTATGCGGCGTTAGACGTTGAACACTTGCCTGATCTTTACATAGAACTGAAAGACAGGTTGCAGCAAAAAGGTTATCTGGATTACTTTCGCATTGAGTGTGATCAACTGAGTCTGGTTGCCAAAAATGCTGAAGACCCAGCAGCGTGGGATGAGATCTATTTGGGGTTGGGGGCTGCCTGGCGTCTGAATCGGGAGCAGCTTGGAGTGCTGAAGCGATTATGTGTCTGGAGGGAACAGACAGCCCGATCCCGAGACAAACCGCGAACCTGGATAGCCAGAGACGCCGACTTGATTGAATTGGTTGAAAAAAGGCCTTCTGACCGGACACTGCTGGGACAAATCAAGGATATATCGAGAAATCTGCAGCATCAGGATAGCGCAGCAATACTTGCTCTGATTGCTGAGTCCAGTCCGGTTACCGCACAAGAGGCTGAGCGTGTTGATGGTTTACCTTTGACACAAGAGCAGCGCCGGGTGCTCAAGCGCTGTCAGCACCAGATCGAAAAGCTTGCCGAGTCTACCGGTATTGCTTCGGAGTTGCTGGCGCGAAAGAAACAGTTAGTGCAATTGATCCATCTGAACGCAGGTTCTGCGTCGGCGGGCGCTCAGGTCAGATGGCCCGCCAGTCTTGAAAGTGCCTGGCAGCGCCCTTTGATTGAGGAGTGCCTGACAGCGGCGTTGAATCATGACTGACACGAGCAACACCAAGGTTAGAGAACAGTTTTGGCAACTCCCTCTGGCAGAGCTAAGTCGCCAGGAATGGGAAATGTTGTGTGACGGCTGCGCACGCTGCTGTCTGAAAAAATTACAGGATGAGGACAGCTTCAAGGTTCAGTTTACACGTGTAGCCTGCCGGTATCTGAATCAAAATCAGTGCACGTGTAAAGCGTACAAGACGCGTCAAATCAAGGTGCCGGATTGCTTGGTTCTCGACATGGAGAATCTGCCATCTGCGCTACACTGGATTCCTGAAACCTGCGCTTATAAACTCCGTTTTCTGGACAGACCTTTACCCGCCTGGCATCCGCTGCTCACCGGGGATCGTACTGCCATGATAGAGGAAGGAATACCTGTTACCGGTCGTATTCTGTCTGAAGACTATGTTCACGATAATGGTCTGGAAGAACATGTAATTCGCTGGGTGAAAGCATAAAACGTATACCAGTGACAATGGAAGGCAAGAGTTATGGTTGATATCTATGGTTATCTGGCTAGTTGGGCTATCTATCTTACCGCAGGCACTGTTTGTTATGTCTTGTTCTATAAAGCAACCGGCATTATAGGATTCAAACTGCTGGCGAATACGCTGAGAGCAATCATGCTGGTGCTGATTTATACACCCTGGTATGTCGCAGCTGACGAGGATTTGATGGCGCCGGCTGTCATTGTAATCCTGCTGGATATGATTACCGTTGGTGGTGACTCATTCATACGTGCCATGGTGCCCTTATTGCTGGCACTGTCATCCGCTGTTGTGCTGGTATGGGTTATCGGTATCGCAGCCGCGATTCTCCAAAAAATTATCAAGAACTGATTGAATTCATAAGTCTGCAATAGGAGTAAGAATGGGCATGCGATTTACTGGAACAAGCGATTATGTAGCAACCGAAGAGTTGCAGATGGCTGTTAATGCTGCGATCTGTCTGCAGAAGCCGTTGTTGATCAAGGGTGAGCCTGGTACCGGCAAAACCATGTTGGCAGAACAGATTTCCGCTGCACTGGGTCTGGAATTGATTCAATGGCACATTAAATCCACTACTCGAGCTCAGCAGGGACTTTATGAGTATGATGCGGTTTCCAGACTGCGCGACTCACAGTTGGGGGACCCAAAGGTCCATGATATCTCCAATTACATACTGAAGGGCAAACTCTGGCAGGCTTTCGAAGCGGACAAGCAGGTAGTATTGCTGATCGATGAAATCGACAAGGCTGACATAGAATTCCCCAATGATCTGTTGCTGGAACTTGACAAGATGGAGTTCTATGTCTACGAGACTCGTTCAATTGTTAAAGCAAAAACGCGCCCGATTGTCATAATTACAAGCAATAATGAAAAAGAGTTACCGGATGCATTTTTGCGCCGATGCTTTTTTCATTTTATAAAGTTTCCGGATGCGGTAACGATGGAAAAAATCGTTGCTGTACATTTTCCGGATATCAAAAAAGAATTGCTCGCACAGGCCATGGATATATTTTTCGATGTCCGAAAGGTGCCTGGCCTTAAAAAACGTCCTTCTACTTCAGAGTTGATTGATTGGCTAAAGTTACTGCTGGCTGATGATATCCCGGAAGAGGTACTCAAGAATCAGGACGTGAAAAGCGCGATTCCACCCTTGTACGGTGCATTACTTAAAAACGAACAGGATGTGCATCTGCTGGAAAAAATTGCATTTATGCACCGGGCAAAAAGATAGTCCCATGTTGATTCGATTTTTTAACAGTCTTCGCAAAGAAAAAGTACCAGTGAGCCTGGGAGAATTGTTTTCCTTGCTGGAATGCCTGAAACAAAGTTTTGCGTTTGCAGATATGGATCAGTTTTACCTGTTGGCACGGTTGTGTTTGGTGAAAGATGAAAAGTATTACGATCGGTTTGACAGGGCATTTTCCCGATATTTCAGAGAGCTTTCTGTCCTTGATGACCTGCTCAGGGATGTGATCCCCGACGACTGGGTCAAGCGGCAGTTTGAGGCATCTCTTTCGGAGGAAGAGCGTGCACTAATTGAGTCGATGGGCGGGCTTGAGAAGCTGATGGAAGAATTTCGTAAACGCTTGGCTGAGCAGAAAGATCGTCACCAAGGTGGGAACAAATGGATTGGTACAGGTGGGACATCACCCTACGGTGCCTTCGGTTTTAATCCTGAGGGAATTCGTATCGGCCAGGATGAGGGCAGGGAAGGTAAAGCGGTCAAGGTGTGGGACAAGCGAGAATACCGGGACCTTGATGACAGTGTTGAGCTTGGTACCCGCAATATCAAAATGGCTTTGAGGCGCTTGCGCAAATTTGCCAGGACAGGTGTGCATGACGAGCTTGATATAGATGACACCATCACTTCAACGGCTCGCAATGCCGGACTGTTGGATATCAAGATGGTTCCCGAGCGCCATAACTCCGTCAAAGTGCTTATATTTTTTGATGTCGGCGGTTCGATGGATCCCTACATACAATTATGTGAGGAGCTATTTTCGGCAGCGCGCTCTGAATTCAAACATCTGGAGTACTTCTATTTCCACAATTTTGTTTATGAATCTGTGTGGAAGCAAAGCAAGCGACGGCAGGCTGAAACCACGGCAATTTTTGATGTGCTTAACAAGTATGGCAGGGATTACAAGGTACTTTTTGTAGGTGATGCAACAATGGCTCCCTATGAGATTACTCACGTTGGTGGCAGTATCGAGCACTATAATGAAGAAGCTGGTGCTGTCTGGATGCAGCGACTGACTGAACATTATGAACATGTCGCCTGGATAAATCCCGTCCCCAAGCAGCATTGGGAACATGGTTACTCAATTGCGATTGTTCGCGAGTTAGTTGCAGACAGAATGTTTCCAATGTCAGTAAAAGGTCTTGAGCAGGCGATGAGCCTGCTCAGCAAGTAAGCGTCTTATGTGCTCATAAATAACAATAGATCGGAGAGTCAGAATGTTCGCAGCACCCAGTCTGTCAACTGAGGCAGATATCAATCCGGAGCAGTTCAAGTCAATTGTTGATGTTTTCGAGTTCGCGTTCTCCCATCATGCTGACAAACCTGCGTTTAACTGCCTCGGTCATACACTGACATTTAAAGAACTTGACGAATACAGTGCTCGCCTTGCCAGCTGGTTTGTTAACAAAAGTGGCTTGCAGGCTGGTGACAGAATTGCAATTCAATTACCCAATCTTTTGCAGTTTCCGGTCACGGCGATAGCTGCTGCGCGCGCGGGCTTGGTCATCGTCAATACCAATCCGCTCTACACTGCTCGAGAAATGCAGCACCAGTTTGTCGATTCTGGGGTTAAAGGCATTGTGATCCTCGAGAATTTCTGTGACAAGCTTGAAAAAGTGCTACCCCATACGGACATCACCTGTGTGCTGGTGACGCAATTGGCTGATATGCTGCCGCAACCCAAAAGAGCACTGATGAATTTCGCAGTCAAGTATCTTAAGCGCATGGTGCCAACATGGCGGATTCTGCAAGCTGTGCAGTGGTCACAGGCTCTTGGCATTTCCCCGGAAAACAGAGTTAGGCGTGACAGTGGCACCGATGTTGCCATCGTACTTTACACGGGAGGTACAACGGGATTGTCTAAAGGTGCCATGTTAACCCACAAAAATCTTGTGTTTAACATGATGCAGCTGCGTGAGGTCAGTAAGCCTCTGGTGCGAGATGGCGCCGATACGATAATAGCGCCACTACCGCTGTATCACACGTATGCTTTTATGTTTCATTGTATGGCCGGCGTGTATGCTGGCAATCTGAGTGTTTTGATACCAAATCCAAGAGATCTCAATGGATTGATCAAGACGTTAAAGTCATTGCCAGCTATAAACGGATTTGTTGGTATCAATACACTGTTTCTGGCTATGTGCCGCCATAAAGAAATTTCACAAGTGAATTTCAGTCAGATGCGCTTCACCGGAGCCGGCGGAATGGCTCTTACTATCAGTGTCGCTGAGGAGTGGCAGCGTGTCACTGGTTGTCAGGTGTATGAAGGGTATGGATTGACTGAGTGTTCGCCGGTTGTAAGTGTCAATCCTCACGATAAGGTCAAGATTGGAACTGTGGGCAAGCCAGTGCCTTCGACTGAAGTAAAAACTGTCGACGAGCAGGGCAACGACGTTGGTTTTGGTGAAAAGGGTGAGCTTTGGATCCGCGGTCCACAGGTTATGAAAGGTTATTGGCGCAATGATGCTGCGACAAAGGATGCAATAACACCGGATGGCTGGTTCAAGAGTGGTGATTTTGCGTTGATAGACCCTGAAGGATTTATCAAAATTGTAGACCGGAAAAAGGATCTAATCATTGTCTCAGGATTCAACGTTTTCCCCAGTGAGGTTGAGGAGGTTGTCAATTCGCATCCAGGTGTGGCGGAATCAGCGGCAATCGGTGTGCCCAGCGAAAAGACCGGTGAAGCAATCAAACTGTTTGTGGTTCGCAGGGACAATGTTTTGACTCTGGATGATGTCAGAGCTCATTGTCGAGAAAACCTCACTGCTTACAAAGTACCCAAAGATATTGTGTTTGTGGATGATTTGCCAAAGTCGAATGTTGGAAAGATTTTGCGCCGTGAGATCAGAGAGCAGGAACTACAAAGCAAGGCAAAATAGAGCTTGGTTTTCAATTCCAAAAAAAGGCCTATCTGTCGGAGCGCACCGGTAGAAAGGCCTTTGCCATTGTAAAGAGTCATACAAGTACTTTTAACGGGTTTTCTGAATGCTAAAGGAACTGGAACATAAAATATCCCGGGCTCTGATTAAGGATCAGTACCGTTTTGCAAGAGATATTGCACGACTACGCTCATTGTCGAACGAACTGCGCAGTGCTGAAATTGAAAAACTGAACGCCATCGTTGATCGCTCAATAGAGACAGTAAACACGCGTGCTCGTTCTGTACCGGCTTTCTCATACCTCGAAGCATTACCGATCTCTGAGAAGCGCTCTGAGATTGCTTCGGCAATCAAAAACAACCAGATTGTGGTGATTGCTGGTGAGACTGGTTCCGGCAAGACCACACAAATACCCAAGATATGTCTTGATCTTGGCCTGGGAGCCAGGGGCCTCATCGGACATACGCAGCCGCGGCGCCTTGCAGCGCGGGCGGTAGCGACGCGGATTGCAGAAGAATTGGGTCAGGTTCTTGGCCAGTCGGTCGGATATCAGGTTCGTTTTGATGATGTCAGTTCAGAGCGGACGCTGGTCAAGTTGATGACAGATGGAATCCTGCTGGCTGAGATACAGCAGGATAAACTGCTGACCAAATATGAGGTCATTATCATCGATGAGGCTCATGAGCGCAGTCTGAATATAGATTTCTTGCTTGGCTATTTAAAGCGTATCAGTGTTCAAAGACCTGAACTGAAAATAATCATAACCTCCGCGACAATTGATGTTGAAAAATTCTCTCAGCATTTTTCTGGCGCACCAATTATCAGCGTATCGGGTCGCACATTTCCTGTAGACGTAATCTATCAGGATCCCGTTGACTACATAACGGATGAATCTGACGATGATCAATTGCTGGCGAGCGTAATGCGGGCTTTGCGAACGTTAGAAACGTTTGAACGTGAGCAAAGACTACCACCTGGCGATGTGTTGATTTTTCTGAGTGGCGAGCGTGATATCCGGGATCTGGCAATGTCATTGCGCAAACAGGAATTGCGCCATACTGAAATACTGCCGCTGTATGCCCGGCTGACACAAAACGAGCAGCAGAAGATATTTGCTTCACACGTTGGCCGAAGGATTGTTCTGTCTACGAATGTGGCTGAAACATCACTGACCGTGCCCGGTATCCGTTATGTTATTGATACTGGATTGGCGAGAATCAGTCGTTACAGCATCCAAAGCAAAGTCCAACGATTGCCAATAGAACCGATTTCTCAGGCCAGTGCCAATCAGCGCGCCGGGCGCTGCGGACGTGTCGCCAAAGGTATCTGCATTCGACTGTACAGTGAGCAAGACTTTCTAAGTCGCCCACTGTTTACTGATCCTGAGATACAGCGTACCAGTCTTGGTGCTGTGATACTGCAGATGCTGTCACTCAGACTCGGTGAAGTGGCTCGTTTTCCATTTGTGGAGCCACCGGAAACGCGGGCAATAAATGACGGTTTTAAATTATTGGATGAGTTGTGTGCCATTACCCGCGACAGGCAGTTGACATCGACAGGGCGGCAAATGGCCAGGATGCCGGCAGATCCTCGTCTTGCGCGGATGTTGATAGAAGGCGCAAAAAACAATTGTCTTTATGAACTGTTGATTATCGTCAGTGCGCTCAGCGTGCAGGATCCCAAGGAATCGCCGGCTGACAAGAGACAGGCTTCACGCGAACGTCATAAACAGTTTTCGCATCCGGAATCAGACTTTCTCTCATGGGTTCTGCTTTGGGATACAGTAGAGTCTCAGCGTCAGGCGCTCACCAAAAGTGATTTTAAACACTATTGCAAAGAAAATTTTTTGTCATTAATGAGGTTGCGAGAGTGGCGTGAAACACATCGGCAGCTGAGTATTGCATGCCAGGATGCGGGTTTCACTGTTCCGCATGACAACAAAAACGAGCCCGGTAGTATCAACGCTGTGCTCTATCAGGCAATTCATCGGTCGATTTTGAGCGGGTCTTTAAATCAGCTGGGGTCCAAGTCTGCTGAAGCTCTCTATAGCGGAAGTCGGGGCAGAAAATTCTCGCTTTTTCCTACATCAGTACTTTTCAAGAAAATGCCGCGCTGGATTGTCTGCGCCGAGTTGATTGAAACAAGCAGATTGTTTGCAACGCTGGCGGCACGGATTGAACCTGAGTGGGCAGTTGATATTGCTGAGCATTTGATCAAGCGCGAATATTTTGACGCTCACTGGGAAAAGAAACGAGGTGAAGTGGTTGCCTATGAAAAAATATCGCTATCCGGGCTGATTCTGATTGAAAAGCGACAGATATCTTTCTCGTCGGTGGATGCTGCGCTTTGCCGGGACATTTTTATCCGTCAGGCTCTGGTAGAAGAGCAGCTGGATACTGACCTTTTGTTTTATAAAAAGAATCAGCAATTACTGGACGAACTACGTAAGCAGGAAGAGAAAGAACGCAAACCGGACATTCTGGTCAGCGATGATGTGTTGTATTCGTTTTATGACACGCGCTTACCTGCCGATGTCAACAGTCTGGCAAGCTTGAAAGCCTGGTCTCAGAAACAGGGCAGGGAAAATCCAACATTACTCACGATGTCGCTGACAGACGTATCAGTGCGTTCCATCGATGAGGCTTCTGCAACCGAGTTTCCGGATCAAACTGTTATTGTGCAGAATCCATTGCCAATCAGCTACCGATTTGAACCTGGCGCGGATGACGATGGCGTGTCTATAGATGTTCCGTTAGGACTGTTGGCTGAGGTGGATATTGCTGACATTGAGTGGGCTGTGCCCGGTTTAGTCCATGATCGATGTGTTGCCATGGTTAAAAGTTTGCCCAAGGCACTGCGCAAAAATTTTGTTCCGGTACCAGATTTTGTTGATCAGGTGCTTGTTATGGCGGGGACAGCCAATAAACATACGCTTGCCCAGTTGATAGCAGACGGCGCGTGGCGACTCAAACGGATTCGAATAGAACCTGAACAATGGGATTACCAGAGTATTCCCAAACACTTATCGCCCAGATTGAGGGTGCTGGATCAGCGTGGCAATTTGTTGGCCGTTGATCAGGATCTGGCAAAACTTAAACAACAGTTGATGCAGACGTCAAATCAGGCCATTGATGTCAGGCACAGTATTGAACAGGGAGGCTTGACTGACTGGAGTTTTATCGATTTGCCAGACACTGTGGAGATACGGCAGGGGCTGACGCTGCTGCGTTGTCCGGCCATTCAGGATGACAAAACATCGGTCTCAGTTGTTCTTTGTGACTCTCCGGACAAGGCATGGCGCGTTTCACAAAGTGGTTTCGCCCGTTTGTTGATGTTCAGAACTGCGCAGCAGCGTGATGTTATTCTCAGGCAACTGCGGTCGGTAAAGCAGGCTCTGGGTCTTAAACTCGTAGATCAAGAGGTTAGCTGGCAGGACAATGCCCTGCTGACTGTTTATCGTCTGGCCTTCCATCTCGATGAAAAGAGTGCGTTGACCAAAAAAGAATTTGAGAAAAAGCTTTCCTTACATCGGTCAGATCTTGTGGTGACAGCGGATCGTGTGTGTCGCCTGCTCAAGGATGTCTATGAATCGGTTTTCGATCTGAACAGATCCCTGAGTCTGGCCCCTTTAGCTACCAGACAGGATGTCACAAAACAGCTTCGGTTTTTGGTCGATGATCAATTTCCGGCATCTGTTGCCGATGCTTGGCTTTGGGAATATCCGAGGTACCTGAAAGGATTGAGATTCAGGCTTGAAAAGGCACCATTTTCTCAGAGTAAAGATACTGAAAACATGGCAGTTATCAACTCGTTGGAGTTGCAATACGGTGAGTTGCTGAAGCTCCGGCCGGGTAGTTTGCCTGAATTTCCTTGGCTTGTGCAGGAGTTGCGAGTGTCACTTTTCGCTCAAACCTTGGGTACAAAGAGGCCTGTGTCTGCAAAAAAATTGATCAGGCTGCTGGATCAGGCAAGGGTAGGGGATATTCAGTCTGTGTCGAATCTGTGATAATGCGCGCCCTGCGCCGGGCAGTAGAATGCCAAGAACCCTTAGGCATTGTGTCAGAACGCCGCGCAGGTTTGGTCACAGGAGGGTTGTGTGCTGGGAGTCTTAAAATTGGCAAAGATCGCTCGTATTCTGGTGGTGACGTCGCTTTGCGGCAGCGCTCAGATTGCTCTGGCATCAGAAAGTGATCCTTGGGAGTCGTGGAACACTCGAGTTCACTCATTCAACGAACACTTGGACAGCGCCGTTCTCAGGCCGGTAGCTACGACCTATGTGCGCATTGTGCCTTCACTGGCTCGCCGAGGCGTCAGTAATGTGTTCGGTAACATTCTGGATGTGACGGTACTACTGAACAATGTTTTGCAGTTAAAAATTGAAGACGCGGCTTCTGATAGTGGCAGAATTTTTTTGAACACCACGGTAGGACTTGGCGGGTTGATTGATGTCGCAACCGCAGCTGGTCTGGAGAAAAACTACGAAGATTTCGGGCAAACACTGGGTAAATGGGGTGTAGGGCCAGGGCCTTACATGGTGCTTCCGTTGTTTGGGCCGAGCAACGTGCGTGATACGCTAGGTTTGTTCGTGGATACGTTTACGAATCCGATGACCTATCATGATGATCCGGCTGTCCGCAATGGCACGTTTGTGCTGCATCAGGTAGACAAGCGCGTAGCGGTGTTGGTTGTCGATTCATTGATGATGGGAGACCAGTATCTGTTTACTCGCGAAGCCTATATCCAGCAACGACAGTATCTGGTGCTTGACGGACAGGTCGAGGACAGTTGGGATCGTGATGAGTGGGACGACTTGGACTGAGGGCTCAGGATGTTATTGCTCAGGCGTCTGGCAGGCCTGCCTTCGGCTTGTCCCTCACTTTTAGTTTGCTCTTGATGAAATCGCTATGTGATATGTAGATAAGATCTGCAGTTTTTCTGATCATTTGTTCCTCATATTTGTCGAGATGATCATCTGCTAACGCCACGCTCCACAAATTTTCCACCAGAATCAACTTATCCTCATAACTGTAGGCCTCGTTTATCAAGCTGGTAAACTCATAAAGTGAAACTGCTTCAGTCACCTCTCTTTCCGCAAGTTTTATCACCTGATCAAGTTCTTCGTGAGTCAGCGAGAATGTACTCAAAAGCAGGCGTTTAACGGCGGAAGTCTCACGCTCATCTATGTGCCTGTCCGTTTTCAGAAGCTCGATCATCAGTGCAGCACTGGCCAGTTGCAGTCGATGGTTTTTGAGCGCAGGCGTTTCTGTTGACTGAAACTTAAGCTGATTTTCAAAAAATCTCTTTATACTGATGATCATCAAAAAGTCTCCTGCCTTAGTTTGGTTCTGCCAGTGCGCATGCATCTTCAAGGACGCTGATGCCCGCGTGCTTCTTCCATGCATTTTCACTGAGATGGCGCCTGAAAAGTCTGCCACCTGGCTGTCCTTTATACAAGCCGAGGATATGACGGGTCATATGTTGTAATGCGGTTCCCGCCTGCAGTTGATCACGAACATAGGGTATAAACTTTTCCATAACTTCGCGTCGTGTCAGCGATACAGTGTCAACTTCAAACAAGCGCTGATCGACTTCAGCCAGCAGATAGGGATTGTGATAAATTTCTCTGCCAAGCATGACACCGTCAAATATCTCCAACAGTTTTTGTGCCTGCTCCAGCGAGTTTATGCCTCCATTCAGGACAATCACGCAGTCCTGGAATGTCTCTTTCATCCGGGATACCCGGTCATAGTTTAATGGCGGTATTTCCCGATTTTGCTTCGGGCTCAAGCCTGCCAGTACTGCAATTCGTGCGTGCACGATAAAAGTTCTGCACCCGGCAGTATGTGCTGCCCGAATGAATTGCGACAGAAATGCATCATTGTCATGTTCGTCAATTCCAATTCTTGATTTTATGGTGACCGGAATATCCGTAACGTTTTTCATGGAAGCAACACATTTTGCAACAAGTTCAGGTTCGGCCATCAGGCAGGCGCCAAATTTACCTGACTGGACTCGGTCACTGGGGCAGCCAATATTGAGGTTGATTTCATCGTAAGACCATTCATTGGCCAATTCCGCGCACTTGGCCAGCGCTTCAGGGTCGCTACCTCCCAATTGCAGGGCGAGCGGGTGCTCTTGAGGGCTATAGTCCAGGTGGCGCTTTGTATCACCAAACAGCAGTGCGCCTGTAGTCACCATTTCTGTATAGAGTCGGGCACGATGACTTAGCAGGCGCAGAAAATACCGTTCATGCCTGTCTGTCCAATCCAGCATCGGGGCGACACAAAATCGGTGTGACGTAACCCCAGCCTGAAGCACAGGTGAGGCAGTAGAATTTTCACTGACGGATGTTTGCACCGGGCAATACCTGAATCGTGTGAGTTGTTGCTGATTGGTGTGAGCCTAAAACGGACGAGGATTATAACAAAGCAGTTTGTATCGTGGAGCAATAACAGTGCTTAACGTATAATTCTGTTTTGATCAGCGTTAAACAGATACACGCCAGACAGGAGACCTATGGCCAAGGTTCGTACACGAATTGCTCCGTCCCCAACGGGAGATCCTCATGTGGGCACTGCCTACATCGCCTTGTTCAATCGTTGCTTTGCAAGGCAGCATGATGGCGAATTTATTCTTCGAATTGAGGACACGGATCAGACGCGCAGTACCGCGCGTTCTGAACAGGATATCCTGAAGGCTTTGCGTTGGCTGGGGCTCGACTGGCATGAGGGTCCTGATGTAGGTGGCCCACATGGGCCATACCGCCAAAGTCAGCGCAGTGATATCTATAGAAAACACATCGAAGTATTGTTGGAAAATGGCCAGGCATTTTGTTGCTTTTGTTCTGCTGAACGTCTGGATGCTCTTAGAGTGAGCCAAACTGAAAATCGTCAGACACCGGGTTATGACGGCCATTGCCTGTCGTTGAGCGAGCAGGAAGTTCAGAAGAAACGCGCAGAAAAGCAACCCTATGTTGTTCGTATGAGGGTGCCCGAAGAGGGGGATTGTGTTTTCACCGATCGCTTGCGGGGGGAGATTCGTATCGCCTGGGAACAAATTGATATGCAGGTGTTGATGAAGTCTGATCATTTGCCGACTTACCACTTTGCCAATGTTGTTGATGATCACCTGATGGAGATAACCCATGTCATCCGGGGTGAGGAGTGGATTAACTCCACTCCAAAACACTTGTTATTGTACCAACACTTCGGTTGGCAGCCTCCGCAGTTCTGTCATATGCCACTGCTGCGCAACCCGGACAAGAGCAAGCTCAGTAAACGCAAGAATCCAACGAGCATTTCTTACTATAAAGATATGGGGTACTTGCCTGAAGCGTTGATTAATTATTTGGGCATGATGGGTTGGACAATGCCGGATGGACGTGAAAAATTCTCAATTGATGATATGCAATCCGCATTTGATATTGACAGGGTATCACTGGGCGGGCCGGTTTTTGACGTTGAGAAGCTCGACTGGCTGAATGGAAAGTATATTCGTGAGAATCTTGACGCTGAAGCCTTCGTTGCCGCATTTTCCCAATGGGCTTTCAATCCGGTGAAGATTTCGCGAATCATTCCGTTACTGAAGGATAGGGTAGAGAGATTAAGTGACGTTATTCCGCTGGCTGGATTCTTTCTGAGTGGTCTGCTTCCGGTTTCTGAAGCTGATTTTAAGCACAAACAACTGACATCGGATGACTGTAAAAAAATTCTTCAATTGACTGTGTGGCAACTTGAGCAGTTACCTGAATGGTCGCGAGAAGGCGTCGAGCAGCTCTGTCAGACGCTCTCACAGTTTCTGGATATCAAGATTCGAGAAACCTTGTTTCCGCTGTTTATCGCTATTACCGGTAAGGCGGTATCTACTTCGGTAATTGACGCAATGTTTATTCTCGGATTGGATATAAGCCGCGCTCGTCTTCGGCATGCGATTGATATACTAGGTGGTGTTTCCAAAAAAGAGGCCAGGGAGCTGGAGAGAGTTTTGCGCGAGTTGCAGAATTATTTGAGGCCAGAGCAACCCTGACTTGGTTAAAGAATCAAGGCATTGACATATTAAAGTGTCATGCCTAGAATGCGCGGTCTCTGCAGCAGGGCCTACTCAGCAGGCCCGTCTTTGTTGCATAGACGGTGCGTAGGCACCTTGCAAAGACAGCAAAAATAGGGGCTATAGCTCAGCTGGGAGAGCGCAACACTGGCAGTGTTGAGGTCAGCGGTTCGATCCCGCTTAGCTCCACCAAATTATGTGTTTAGGTAATAAACAAAAAGGCCGACTGCGAAGTCGGCCTTTTTGTTTTTGGGTTTGGTTATTAGCCAACCCCGATCGATAAAATTTAGTTCACCGGGTAATTGCGTCGTGGTGCGCCTTTGTACAGCTGTCGCGGGCGTCCTATCTTGTATGAGCCACTTAGCATTTCACTCCAATGTGAAATCCAGCCAGGAGTCCGTCCAAGCGCAAATACAACCGTGAACATGCCCGTGGGTATGCCAATCGCTTTCAGGATAATGCCTGAGTAGAAATCAACGTTTGGGTACAGTTTTCTGTCGATAAAGTACTGATCTTCGAGTGCTATCTTCTCAAGTCGGCGCGCAATGCGGAACAGAGGATCATTCTCTACCCCAAGATCGGCGAGCACTTCATCACATATTTTTCGCATCACTTTTGAGCGCGGATCAAAATTCTTGTACACGCGATGACCAAAACCCATCAGCCGGAAGGGGTCGTCTTTATCTTTGGCTCTGGCGATAAACTCTTCGATTCTGGATTCGTCGCCGATCTCATTGAGCATTTTCAGCACTGCTTCATTAGCCCCGCCATGTGCCGGGCCCCACAACGCTGCAATGCCGGACGCGATGCACGCATAGGGATTGGCGCCGGTTGACCCCGCAAGCCGCACTGTTGACGTTGAGGCATTCTGTTCATGGTCGGCATGAAGAAGGAATATAACATCCATGGCCTTTGCCAGAACCGGACTGACAGACGGGCCCTCGGCGGGTACACCGAACATCATATGCAGGAAATTTTCCGAATAACTCAGGGCGTTCACAGGTCCCATGATGGGTTGTCCAATCGAATGCTTGTAAATCATTGCTGCCAGCGTAGGCATTTTGGCGATCAGTCGGATAGCGGCTAAGCGGCGCTGCGCCGGATCATCAACGTCAAGGCCATCATGGTAAAGAGCGGCAAGTGCGCCGGTCAGAGAAATCAGCACTGCCATCGGGTGCGCATTTCTCTGAAAGCCATTGAGCAGGTGTGCAATTTGTGCATCAACCATGGTGTGACGTGTGATCTCTGCGACGAATGCCTTCTTCTCAGTTGGGTTGGGTAATTCACCGTTCAGAAGCAGGTAACAGGTTTCCAGGTAATCGGAGTGATCGGCAAGCTGGTCAATCGGGTACCCGCGATGGAGCAGCACACCTTCATCACCATCGATATAGGTGATCGTAGACTCTGTCGATGCAGTCGACATAAATCCGGGGTCGTAGGTAAACACTCCGTGAGAAACCAGACTTCGAACATCAATAACGTCGGGGCCAATACTGCCTTCCAAAACTGGTAGCTCAATCGATTCCTGGCTGCCAGCCACGCTGATGCGGGCTTTTTTGTCACTCATATTCCACTCCTGACTGATAATCTTCCTGCTTCTGGCAATTTTGATCCGAAAAGAATCCGGAACAACGATTTAAGCCATCATTTTTGCTTGTTCGAGGCGGGCGCCAGCGTTAAAGCCGGTACTGTACCACAAAGCTGAGCGTGTTCACTCTCAGGTATTTTAAAAAATTGCGAGTGACATTACATTGTCATTTAAGTCGGGCAAGCTGCTTCTGAGGCGGTCTGTTTTATTGTAATCGCCATGCTATGGGAATATACTCTGCGCCCACAAGCTCAGTGCCGACACGGTACTGGTTTCGTTGACGAAGCGCCTGAACCATTCAAGCTCATTCTACGTGGAGTCAGCACGGATGGTTCAGACTCTCCGGTGGTGGGTAGTGCCAGTGATCATTTGGCCTGGCAGTACCCGTGACACTAACAGCGCCCGTTAGCGGGCCCTTTATATACTGGCGAATTGTGAAAGACAACAGACCTGTAAATCTCGACTTCAAAACCCTGCGCCTTCCTTTACCTGCGATCACTTCAATCCTGCACCGAATCTCTGGCGTCATCGTATTCGGCGGAGTTTTTGTGTTGCTATGGTTGTTATCGTCCTCTCTGGAATCAGAAAGTGGATTCGCGGATATTCAGAAGTGGCTTGCTGCGCCGCTGGTCAAGGTAGTCGTCTGGGGAATCCTTGCCGGACTTCTTTATCACCTGATTGCCGGGGTGAAACACTTGGTAATGGATATGGGTATCGGTGAAACCCTGGAGGGTGCCAAAACCGGCGCCAAACTTGTAGTGGTTATATCGGTGATAGCAATTGTGTTAGCGGGGGTATGGTTATGGTAAAGAATGTCACCAGTTTTGGACGCAGTGGCGTTTCCGAATGGGTGGTTCAGCGCGTCAGCGCTGTCATTCTCGGGCTGTATTTTGTAGGACTGCTAGCGTACATGCTGCTGTCACCTGAGTTGGGTTATACAGAGTGGAAGGCTTTATTCAGCACTACCTGGATGCGAGTCGCGAGCATCGCCGCATTGCTGGCCTTGAGTGCTCACGCGTGGATAGGTATGTGGACTGTCGCAACAGATTACCTGACCGAGGGGTTGTTGGGGCCAAAGGGCACAGTGATCCGCTTTTTATTCCAGGCGGCTTGTGTATTGCTGATATTCGTTTACCTCGTTTGGGGTGTTCAGATTCTGTGGGGTCTTTAAATGAGCGGTATGCGTACGATTTCGTTTGATGCATTGATAGTTGGCGGCGGTGGTGCCGGCATGCGTGCGTCTCTGCAGTTGTCACAGTCTGGATATAAGACTGCGGTTATCAGTAAAGTGTTTCCAACACGTTCTCATACTGTTTCTGCCCAAGGCGGTATAACTTGTGCGATCGCCAGCGATGATCCGAATGATGATTGGCGTTGGCATATGTACGACACGGTCAAAGGTTCCGACTATATCGGTGACCAGGAGGCGATTGAGTACATGTGCAGCGAAGGCCCGCAAACGGTTTTCGAATTGGAGCACATGGGGCTTCCGTTCTCTCGTACTGCAAACGGTCGTATTTACCAGCGTCCTTTTGGTGGGCAGTCAAAAGATTATGGCAAAGGCGGTCAGGCCGCCCGTACCTGTGCTGCGGCAGACAGGACAGGGCACGCTTTGTTGCATACGCTGTATCAAGGTAACCTGAAGAACGAAACAGTCTTTTTTAATGAATGGTACGCCACTGATCTGGTGCGTAATCAGGACGGCGTTGTTGTTGGCGTGATAGCTATATGTATCGAAACCGGAGAGACGGTATACGTTCGCGCGAAGGCAACTGTTCTGGCGACAGGCGGTGCTGGCCGGATTTACGCCTCGACCACTAACGCCCTGATTAATACCGGTGATGGCGTGGGTATGGCGCTTCGCGCCGGTTATCCCATGCAGGATATGGAGATGTGGCAGTTCCACCCCACGGGTATTTACGGCGCAGGCACGCTTGTCACCGAAGGTTGTCGTGGAGAAGGTGGATACCTGATTAACAAGGATGGTGAACGCTTCATGGAGCGTTACGCTCCGAACGCCAAGGATCTGGCGGGCCGTGATGTTGTTGCCCGATCCATGATCCAGGAAATTATCGCCGGTAAAGGATGCGGCCCCAACGGCGATCACGTGCTGTTGAAGCTCGACCACCTTGGTGAAAAGGTATTGAACGAGAAGCTGCCAGGCATATTGGAATTGTCTCGCACATTTGCACACGTCGACCCCGTCAAAGAGCCCATTCCGGTTATTCCAACCTGTCATTACATGATGGGCGGAATACCAACAAACGTAAACGGCCAGGCTATCCTGCAAAATGCCCAAGGGGAAGACGTATTGATTCATGGTCTTTTTGCGGTCGGCGAAGCAGCCTGTGTATCAGTACACGGCGCTAACCGGTTGGGTGGAAATTCATTACTGGATCTGGTGGTGTTCGGTCGTGCGGCAGGCAAGCATATCGAGAGCATGCTGACCCAGGGCATTGAGTATCGTAACGCATCCGACTCAGATATCGAGCAGGCACAGGCGCGACTGAACCGGTTGAACAGCTCTGGAAGCGGTGAAAAGGTAGCAGAGCTTCGCGCTGAGCTGCAGACCATCATGCAGAACCATTTTGGTGTATTCAGGACCGGCGATTTTATGAGCGACGGTATCAAGAAGCTTGAGGCGCTGCGTCCCCGTATTGCCAATGTGCATCTGTCCGATAAAAGCAATGCTTTTAACACTGCGCGAATTGAGGCTTTGGAGCTGGAGAATCTGTTTGAAGTTGCAGAAGCTACAGCCCTTGCTGCAGGTGCCAGAACTGAAAGCCGCGGTGCTCACGCCCGCGAGGATTATCAGGAGCGTGACGATGAGAATTGGCTTTGCCATTCTCTGTATCACCCCACTGATCGGAAGGTTACCAAGCGAGCAGTGAATTTCTCTCCAAAGACCGTTGAGAAGTTTGAGCCCAAGATCAGAACCTATTAATGATTTTGCTGCCTGAACGCAGGCGTCAATGATTTTGCATAAAGGTGAATCATCGTGTTAGTGAGTGTTTATCGCTATAACCCTGAAACAGATACCAAGCCGTCCATGCGCGATTATCAGATCCAGTTGCCGGAAGGCCGTGATCTCATGGTTCTGGATGTACTTGAATTGATAAAACGAGAAGACTCGTCCGTGACCTACCGTCGCTCTTGCCGGGAGGGGGTTTGTGGTTCTGACGGCATGAATATAAACGGTACCAATGGCCTGGCGTGTATAACACCTGTGTCTTCCGTTGTTAAAAACGGCAAGCTGGTGTTGCGTCCTCTGCCCGGACTTCCGGTCATCAGAGACCTGGTCGTTGATATGAGCATCTTCTACAAGCAGTTTGAGAAGGTAAAGCCTTTCCTCATCAACAACACACCGGCTCCGGCGATAGAGCGTTTACAGTCTCCGGAAGACCGTGCAAAGCTTGATGGATTGTACGAATGTATTCTCTGCGCATGCTGCAGCACAAACTGTCCATCGTTCTGGTGGAATCCAGATAAATTCATCGGACCTGCAGGATTGCTTCAAGCCTATCGTTTTCTGGCCGATAGCCGTGACAACGCAAAAGAGGAAAGACTGTCCGGGCTTGAAGACCCGTTTAGTGTGTTCCGTTGCAGAGGAATCATGAACTGTGTAGCTGTTTGTCCGAAAGGGCTGAATCCGACTAAAGCGATCGGCCATATTCGCCATATGTTGCTACAGCGTGGTGTCTGACACTAATATATTACAAAGAACCGGCGGCGGACGGGCTCACGAGGCCCTATCCGATCCGCCGGTTTTGTCAACCAGGGAATCAATAAAATGCACAACAGCATAATGGAGTTAATGTGGAACAGCGGCCATCTGTCAGGTGGTAATGCTGAATACGTCGAGCAACTCTACGATCAGTACCTCAAGGATCCTGGTCAGGTATCAGACGAGTGGCGAAACTACTTTGACACGCTGCCAAGAATAACTGAACAAAATTCAGTTGATGTTTCACATCGAGAAGTTCAGGAATATTTTAAAGTACTCGGCAAAACCAGTCGGTTCAAGCCAGTCCTCAGTAATGATGTCGTTGTTAATTCCGAACATGAAAACAAACAGGTTCAGGTTCTGCATCTGATCAGTTCATACCGTGTTCGTGGCCATCAGAAGGCCAAACTTGATCCGTTGTCATTGATGCACCGCGAAAGAGTTCCTGACCTTGAACTCGACTTTCACAATCTTTCTCTTGCCGATAACTCTACGGTGTTTCAGACCGGATCACTGCATATCAATCGCGATACGGCTACGCTGCGCGAAATAGTTGATGTGCTGGAGCGCATTTATTGCGGTTCGATCGGCTATGAATTCATGCACATTGTAGATCTGGCGCAAAAGCACTGGATTCAAAAACGCATTGAACCCAAACATGGTAATCCTGCTTTTAAAAATGACGTAAAACGCCATATTCTGGAGCGTTTGAGTGCCGCTGAAGGTTTGGAAAAACACCTGGATTCCAAGTATCCGGGAACCAAGCGTTTTGGTCTGGAGGGTGGCGAAAGCCTAATTCCGTTGGTGGATGAACTCATCCAGCGCGCCGGTAGTTACGGTGTCAAAGAAGTAGTCATCGGCATGGCTCACCGTGGCCGACTCAACATGTTGGTCAATATTCTGGCTAAAAACCCGGCGGAGTTGTTCAGCGAGTTTGAAGGACGTGCCAAATACAAAAGCTCAGGCGACGTCAAGTATCATCAAGGATTTTCATCCAACATCATGACGCCAGGTGGCGAAGTACACTTGGCCATGGCGTTTAACCCGTCGCATCTGGAGATTGTATCCCCGGTTGTTGAAGGCTCTGTACGTGCACGTCAGGATCGTCGCAAGGACTCACTGGGACACACGGTGTTACCGCTGAGTATTCATGGTGACGCGGCGTTTGCAGGCCAGGGAGTGGTCATGGAAACTTTCCAGATGTCCCAGACGCGCGCATATGGGACAGGTGGCACGGTTCATATTATCATCAATAATCAGGTTGGTTTTACAACCAATCGCCGCGATGATGCTCGCTCAACTGAATATTGTACCGATGTGGCAAAAATGGTGCAGGCGCCCATTTTTCACGTCAACGCGGACGATCCGGAAGCAGTTTTGTTTGTCACTCAACTCGCGCTCGATTTCCGTTATGAATTCAAGAAAGATGTTGTAATCGATCTGGTTTGTTACCGCCGCCGTGGTCACAATGAAACCGATGAGCCATCTTCTACCCAGCCGGTGATGTATAACAAAATACGTCAGATGCCGACAACACGCGCGCTATATGCTGATCGGATGATGGCCGAAGGTGTAGTAACTGCCGCCGAGGTTGAAGAGCTGAATACGTCATACCGTAGCGCATTGGATACAGGCTCCCACGTTGTGAAGAGCTTGATCAAGGAGCCCAATGTTGAAATGTTCGTCGACTGGAACCCTTATCTGGGTCACACCTGGTCTTCGCATTACAACACCAGCATCAAGCTCGAAACTTTGCAAGCGCTTGCCAAGAAAATCACTACGCTGCCCGCGAATCTTACTTTGCATCGCCAGGTGCAGAAGCTTGCAGATGACCGGAGCAAAATGGCCGCTGGTGAGTTGGCTATTGACTGGGGATTTGCCGAGACTCTGGCCTACGCCAGTATTCTCACCACAGGAAATCGTGTCAGGCTGACCGGGCAGGATGTTGGCCGCGGCACTTTCTCGCATCGGCACGCAGTGTTGCGTGATCAGGAAAGTCAAGACGAGTATGTACCCCTGAGATCACTTGTCAGTGATCCAAAGATGTTCAGCATCTACGACTCTTTGTTGTCCGAGGCCGCAGTATTGGCATTTGAGTACGGTTATGCAACGACTACGCCTAACGCACTGGTAATCTGGGAAGCACAATTTGGTGATTTTGCCAACTGTGCTCAGGTCGTCATTGATCAGTTTATTACCAGTGGTGAGCAGAAGTGGGAGCGCCTGTGCGGATTGACCATGTTGCTCCCGCACGGGTACGAAGGGCAGGGGCCAGAGCATTCTTCAGCACGGCTTGAGCGTTTCCTGCAACTGTGCGCCGAACAGAACATTCAGGTCTGCCTGCCTACTACCTCTGCTCAAGTGTTCCACATGCTGCGCCGTCAGGTTCTTTGCCCGTTGCGCAAGCCTCTTGTGGTAATGTCACCGAAGAGCCTGCTGCGCCACAAGGAAACAACGGCAACGCTTGAGGAGTTGGCCAACGGTTCTTTCCAGGTGGTTATCGGCGAAACTGACAGCGATATTCAGCCATCAGGTGTCGATCGTGTCATTCTGTGCTCAGGCAAAGTGTATTACGATCTTCGTGCAGAGCGTCGCAATCGTGGGCTGAAGAACATTGCTATCATCCGACTGGAACAACTTTATCCGTTCCCTGAGGATGATCTGAGAGCCGCGATCAAGCAGTATGCCAATGTGTCGGATGTTGTCTGGAGCCAGGAAGAGCCTATGAACCAAGGCGCCTGGTATTCAACTCAGCACCACATGCGCAACGTGCTTCAGTCGCTTGGTCTGTCGGTCAATCTGCGATACGCGGGTCGTGAAGCGTCAGCAGCACCAGCAGCAGGATACCCTGAGTTGCATAACCAGCAACTACGGGCGTTCCTTGAGCTGGCGTTAGGTCAGATTAAGTAGGACTGTGTCGCAAATATGATCTCAGGATCTAAAAAATACAAATTTTTGAACATAAAGGACTAGACATGTCTATTGAAATTAAAGCACCACAGCTGCCGGAATCCGTGCCTGACGGCACCATCGCAAGTTGGCACAAGAAGCCCGGTGACGCGGTCAAGCGCGACGAGCTGCTGGTAGACATCGAAACCGATAAGGTGGTTATTGAAGTCGTGTCACCTGCTGACGGCATCCTTGAGAAGATTGTCAAACAATCCGGCGACACAATTGTCAGTAATGAGCTGATTGCCTTGGTGAAAGAAGGCGCGGCTAGCGAAGCGCCGGCCGTAGTTGCTGCAGCAGCCTCGCGTGCTGAGCCCGTCAACGCTGAATCTCCAGTGCTGAGTCCTGCTGCCAAGAAAATTGCTGAGGAGCATGGCCTTAAAGCTGATCAGATCAACGGCACCGGTAAAGCCGGTCGTGTTACCAAAGAAGATGTACTGGGAGCTATCGATGCCCCGCGTGCAGCGCCCTCAGTTCGTGAAATGACCACTGGCGCTGATCTGTCATCGGGCCGCGTCGAAGAGCGTGTGGCAATGAGCCGCTTGCGTGCCAAAGTTGCTGAACGTCTGTTGCAGGCGTCACAGACTACGGCCATGTTGACTACCTTTAATGAAGTAAATATGGCGCCGGTCATGGCGCTGAGAGCGCGCTACAAAGATCAGTTTGAAAAGGCTCACGACGGCGTTCGTCTCGGATTTATGTCGTTTTTTGTGCGCGCCAGTGTCGAGGCATTAAAACGATATCCTGCAGTCAATGCCTCCATCGATGGCAACGATATCGTTTATCACGGCTATCAGGATATCGGGGTCGCAGTATCCTCTCCCCGTGGTCTTGTTGTACCTGTTCTGCGTAACGCCGATCACATGAGCCTCGCCCAGGTAGAGGGCAAGATTCGCGAGTTCGGCATAAAAGCGCAGGATGGCAAACTGTCTATCGATGAAATGACGGGTGGCACCTTCACCATATCCAATGGTGGTGTGTTCGGTTCACTGTTGTCGACACCCATACTCAACCCGCCACAAACTGCCATTCTGGGAATGCACAAAATCCAGGAACGTCCAATGGCTGTTAACGGCAAGGTCGAAATACTGCCAATGATGTATCTGGCACTTTCTTACGATCACCGCATGATTGATGGCAAAGAAGCTGTCCAATTTCTGGTGACCATCAAGGATCTGCTTGAAGATCCTGCACGCATCTTGCTGGAGATTTGAGATTCAACAGACAGGGCTGAGCAAGACGCTTGCTTGTCCAGCCTGCGCTCGGCGTGAGCCACAGCTATTAAAAAGGCTGTGGCTCTTGCGTTTCACGAGTCAGTAACTGAATGCCTTTAGACAGGGAACTAAAATGAGCAAAAAATTTGATGTGTTAGTGGTAGGCGCGGGGCCAGCGGGTTATGTCGCCGCGATTCGATGCGCACAGTTGGGTATGAAAACAGGGTGTGTTGAGAAATGGCATGATGACAAAAACGATCCGGTGTATGGCGGAACCTGTCTGAATGTGGGTTGTATCCCTTCCAAAGCTCTGCTTGATTCATCACACAAGTATTCTGAAGCCAAAAAAGGTTTTGCTATCCACGGCATTACTATGGATAAGCTGGGCATTGACGTGCCGGCGATGATCGATCGCAAAGCAAACATCGTCAAGCAGTTGACTCAAGGTGTTAAAGGTCTCTTTGCGGCAAACAAAGTCGAGGGTATCCAGGGCACAGGCAAACTTCTGAAAGGCAAAAAGGTCTTGGTCACCGCCGCTGATGGTTCGACGCAGGAATTGGAAGCCGATCATATAATTCTGGCGGCAGGTTCTGAGCCGATCAAGATTCCACCAACACCGATTGATCAGGACGTAATAGTCGACTCGACGGGTGCTCTCGAATTTACTGAAGTACCGCAAAGATTGGGCGTGATCGGCGCCGGCGTGATTGGCCTGGAGCTGGGCAGTGTATGGGCGCGTCTGGGCGCACAAGTGACTGTTCTTGAAGCTGCAGATGTGTTTTTGCCGGCAGTTGATGCGCAGCTTGCAAAAGAGGCACTTAAAGAATTTACCAAGCAGGGGCTTGATATCAAGCTCGCCAGCAAAGTGACAGGCAGTAAAATAAATTCAGGAAAGACCAAAACCGTATCGGTTTCTTACACCGATAAAGATGGTGAACAGGAAATTGTTTTTGACAAGTTGATTGTTGCTGTCGGTCGACGCCCTTGTTCAGCTGGATTGTTGTCAGAAGACTGTGGTGTTGAAGTTGATCAGCGTGGATTCATCAAAGTGAATGATCAATGTGCCACCGCGGTTCCGGGTGTCTGGGCAGCCGGCGATCTGGTCAGAGGTCCGATGCTGGCTCACAAGGGCATGGAAGAGGGCGTGATGGTTGCCGAGCGCATCGCCGGCAAAAAGACCCAGGTGAATTACGACCTGGTGCCGTTTGTGATCTACACGCATCCGGAACTTGCCTGGGTTGGAAAAACTGAGCAACAACTGAAAGATGAAGGGGTTGAATACAATGTTGGTACATTCCCTTTCAGCATCAATGGTCGCGCAATGGCGGCTAACGAGTCTGTGGGTCTGGTTAAACTGATCGCTCACGCCAAGACGGATCGGATTCTGGGTTGCCACATATTTGGACCCAGTGCTGCGGATTTGGTACAACAAATTGTCATTGCCATGGAGTTCAGCGCCAGTGCCGAAGATATCGCATTGACCATGTTCTCTCACCCGGCCTTGTCGGAAGCAGTACACGAAGCAGCATTGGCCGTCGGTGGACATGCCATTCACGCTGTCAATAAACGTAAGCGCAACTGATTCATGCGCTTTTTTTCAGAGGAAATAACGAATGAATCTACACGAGTATCAGGGAAAGCAGCTGTTTGCTGAGTACGGGCTCCCGGTGTCGAAAGGTTTTGCGGTGAATACACCCGAAGCTGCGGCCGAGGCCTGTGACAAGATTGGTGGTGATATGTGGGTCGTTAAGGCCCAGGTACATGCAGGTGGTCGGGGTAAGGCCGGTGGTGTCAAGCTGATCAGAAATCGCGAAGACGCCAAGACTTTCGCGGCTAACTGGCTGGGTAAGCGTCTGGTGACTTATCAGACCGATGCCAATGGTCAGCCGGTCAACCAGATTCTGGTTGAAGCGTGCACCGATATCGCCAAAGAACTTTACCTTGGCGCTGTAGTGGACCGCTCAACACGTCGTGTTGTGTTTATGGCCTCCACAGAGGGTGGTGTCGAGATAGAGAAAGTGGCTCACGATACCCCTGAAAAAATCCTCAAAGCGACTATTGATCCTCTGGTAGGCCCTCAGCCTTATCAGGGGCGTGAGCTGGCATTCCAGTTGGGACTGACAGGTGACCAGATAAAACAGTTCACGCAGATTTTTATGGGTCTGGGAAAACTGTTTGCTGATTACGACCTGGCTCTGCTGGAGATCAATCCGCTGGTGATCAAGACTGACGGCAATCTTCACTGCCTCGATGCCAAGATCACCATCGACGGTAATGCCATGTACCGGCAGCCCAAGCTGAAGGCCATGCATGATCCGTCTCAGGATGATCCGCGAGAAGCGCATGCTGCAAGTTTTGAACTGAACTATGTGGCGCTGGAAGGAAATATCGGCTGTATGGTCAATGGTGCAGGACTGGCCATGGGAACGATGGATATCGTTAACCTGCATGGCGGCAAACCTGCCAATTTCCTTGATGTGGGTGGTGGCGCGACCAAAGCCCGCGTAACCGAAGCGTTCAAGATCATTCTGTCGGACACCAATGTTAAAGCGGTTCTGGTTAATATCTTTGGCGGTATTGTCCGTTGCGACATGATTGCTGAAGGCATTATCGGAGCAGTCAAGGAAGTGGGCGTAAAAGTCCCGGTCGTTGTGCGTCTGGAAGGCAATAACGCTGAACTGGGTGCCAAGGTACTGGCTGACAGCGGTCTGAACATTATCGCGGCAAAAAGTTTGACGGATGCTGCTCAGCAGGTCGTCAAGGCTGCGGAGGGTAAATAATGAGTATTCTGATAAACAAAGACACAAAAGTGATCTGCCAGGGTTTTACTGGCTCTCAGGGCACCTTCCATTCCGAACAGGCTATCGCCTACGGCACTAAAATGGTCGGTGGTGTCACACCGGGTAAAGGTGGCACAATCCATCTGGGCCTGCCAGTCTTCAACACCGTTCGTGAAGCGGTTGAAGCCACTGGCGCGGATGCCAGCGTGATCTATGTGCCGGCACCCTTTTGCAAAGATTCCATCCTGGAAGCAGCCAATGGCGGTATCAAGCTGATTGTTTGTATCACAGAAGGTATTCCAACGCTGGATATGCTGGATGCCAAGGTCAAGTGTGATGAACTGGGTGTGCGTCTGATCGGGCCAAACTGCCCGGGTGTGATCACACCGGGCGAATGCAAAATCGGCATCATGCCAGGCCACATTCACTTGCCCGGCAAAGTGGGTATCGTTTCCCGGTCTGGCACATTGACCTATGAAGCGGTCAAACAAACTACAGATGCAGGTTTTGGCCAGTCTACCTGTGTTGGTATCGGTGGTGATCCCATCCCCGGTTCAAACTTCATTGATATTCTGAAGATGTTTGAGGCCGATCCAAAAACCGAGGCTATTGTCATGATCGGGGAAATTGGTGGCAGTGCTGAGGAGGACGCCGCGGCCTTTATCAAAGCCAATGTCACCAAACCTGTTGTGTCCTATATTGCCGGTGTTACTGCTCCGGCTGGTAAACGTATGGGGCATGCTGGCGCAATTATTTCGGGCGGAAAAGGCACCGCGGATGAGAAATTCGCAGCGCTTCAGGATGCGGGCGTGCGTACTGTTCGCAGCCTGGCAGATATCAGCAAAGCATTAAAAGAAGTAACCGGTTGGTGATGCACCAGTCACGGGCGCAATTAGTGCCTGTGACCCGCATCGGTGCGAAGGCCGCATAGAGCAAGGGTTCGGCGTAAAAAATTATCCTTCGGGAGGTTCAAAAATTCAAACATCCTGTGTTAGTCTTGGATAGAGAATTCGGCAGGGAGCCTTGAATTTACGCCAAATTGCTTCATCCGGGTCGCTTTTGTTACCTATCAACACACGCTGGCATTATTCGTGTGGATTGGTATCTTGATGGCTTGATTTGTGCAACGCTGAGAGCACTTAAGGATTGTTGTTGTTTTGGGATTTACCTCCGGACAGTCAGTTCGTCCGGCTCCTGTTACTGGCAGGTTTTGGGTAATAAAGAAGAAGAGAAGATGTCACATCCGGTGTTGCGCCGGGGTGTTTAATAAAATAACAGGATGGCACATGAAAAACCGTCAAATATTTTCTAAAGTTCTGGTTCCACTCGCGTCGCTGCTGGTGATCGGAACGGCCAAGGCTCAGGACGTTGATACCAGCGATCTTGACCGGGCACAAAGCGTAGTTGCCGAGACCACTCAGGTAGAAGCTCAGGCTCAAACGAATATTAACCGCCTCTCGAACTCAGCAAGTTCCCTGTTCGAAGAATTCAAGCTCGAAAGTGACAACCTTGAAGCGTTGTTGGTGTTGAATGCCAACTGGCGTCGTCAGGTCGCTATTCAGGAGCAGGAACTCAATACCATTATTGAGTCAGTTGCTGAAGTGCGAAACGTGACACAAGAGCTGCCATTGCTGATGAATCGCATGATTGCAGGTGTGGAGCAGTTCATTGAACTGGACATGCCCTTCCACCTGGATGCTCGCAGAGCGCGCATCGAGTTCGTGCGTGACGCGATCGATAATCCCAATGTTTCAACAGCTGAGCGTTTCCGTCAGATCCTGGTGCTCTTCCAGACTGAAAACGCCTACGGCCGTACACACGAAACTTACGCAACAACGCTGACTATCGATGGTGTTGAGCGTGATGTAGACGTGTTGCGTGTCGGAAGAGTTTCGTTAGTCTTCCAGACCAAAGACCGTAACCTCAGCGGCGCTTGGGATGCTCAGGCACGTCAGTGGGTAACACTGGATGCGGCTGAGTACCGAAACGCTGTCCGTTCTGCAATCAACGTGTCAAGCGGCATGGTTGCACCTGAAATCATTGACCTACCAATTGTTGCGCCGGAGTTAGCACAGTGAAGAAGAACATAATCAAATTAGCAGGCATTTCCTTTACAGGGCTGTTCCTTGCCGTGTCAACACAGGCTTTTGCGCAGCAACCCGCAGCGAATCTGGCTGAATTACTCCGTAACGTTGAAGAAAATCGTGTACTGGAGTCTCAGGATGCGCGTGAACGTGAACAGCGTTTTCAGCAGCAGGTAAATCAGCAACAGCAGATTCTTGACGAGACCCGATCCAGGATCACGGAAGAAGAAGCTGAAAACGCCCGATTGGAAGGCGTTTTCGACGCTAACCGTCAACTCTTGACTGAGCGTCGTGCTCAGTTGCGCGAGGTTCGCGCTAACCTGAACGAACTTCTGGGTACTATTCAGGGCGTGGCTGGTGACTTCCGCGGCGTGTTTGAGAACTCGCTGATCAGTGCCCAATATCCGGGCCGCAACGAGTTCCTCGATAACTTCATCGCACGTGTGTCCAGTGATACTGAACAAGTGCGTGTGGATGAAATTGAGCGTTTCTGGTTCTACATGCAGCAGGAACTGGTTGAATCCGGCCGTGTTGTCAAGTACGAAGGCATTGTGGGATTGCCATCCGGCGAACAAGAAACCCGCACGATCACCCGTATCGGTTCATTTAACGCCATCGCAAATGGTGACTACCTCTCTTATACCGGCGCAGTCGGACACTTGCAAGTACTGCCACGTCAGCCTAATGCAGATATCGTTGGGCGTGCTATGGCGCTGGAAAATGCCCAATCAGGTATTCTGAGAGTTGGTATTGACCCGACTGGCGCCTTGGGTGGCAGTCTGATGGCTAACCTGATCAACTTCCCGACGGCTGCTGAGCAGGTTCGTGATAACTCAGGCACAATTGGTTTTGCGATTATCGGTCTGGGTATTATCGGCGTATTGGTAGGTCTGTTGCGCTCTTTCATCCTGACGCTGGTTTCAGCCAAGGTAAGCGCCCAGATCAAATCTGGCAAAGCCAACAAGAACAACCCGCTGGGTCGTGTATTGCTGGTCGCTGAGTCCAATCCCAACGTGGATACCGAAACACTGGAGCTCAAGCTGGGTGAGGCGATTCTGCAGGAAACACCAGCACTGGAGCGCTTGCTGACGATGATCAAGATCATCTCTACTATCGCGCCTCTGATGGGTCTGCTTGGTACGGTAACCGGTATGATCCAAGTGTTCCAGCAAATCACCGTTTATGGTGCTGGTGACCCGACAATCATGGCAGGTGGTATCTCCATGGCCTTGATGACAACAGTACTGGGTATCGTAGCTGCCATTCCTTGTATCTTGATGCACGCCTGGGTTAAGAGTAAGAGCGACCGGATCATCCATGTTCTTGAAGAGCAGGCTACCGGTATTATCGCCAAGAAAGCGGAAGCTTCAGGCAAGCAGGCATAAGGGGGTTTCATGTACTTTGCACTGCTCGATGGATATGAAGCGATATCAGACTTCATGGCAAGAGGAGGGGACGTATTGTGGGTGATCGCGATCCTTCTTCTTGTTAAATGGTCTCTTATTTTCGAGCGGATCTGGTTCTTGCATTCTACCCATGCCAAGAGGGCCAAACAGACCCTCGCGGCGTGGGCAGGCAGATCCGAGACCCGATCATGGCGTGCGCAACAGATACGTAACATGATGATTTCAGAGGCATCCCTTGATCTGAGATCAACATTACCGATTATTGAAGCGCTCGTGGTGATCTGCCCCTTGCTTGGGCTTCTTGGAACAGTAACTGGCATGATTGAAGTGTTTTACGTTATGGCCTTAACGGGTGGTGGCGATGCGAAGTCGATGGCGGGTGGTGTCTCCAAGGCAACAATCCCGACCATGGCAGGCATGGTGGGTGCGCTTTCCGGAATATTTGCTTATAACTGGCTGAAACACCGAATAGATCGTGACTTGGAACTTCTCGAAGACCACATGGCCTAAATCAATTTAGAGATACTGAAAAGGCATAACAATGAAAACAGGTTTAATGAAGAAACGCGGGGACGATATGGCTGGGGAGATCGACCTTACCCCAATGCTTGATGTTGTCTTTATCCTGCTGATCTTCTTTATCGTTACCTCAGTATTTGTAACTGAGGCCGGTATTGATGTATCCAAGCCGGAAGCATCTACAGCGGAAGCACGTTCCAAAGATTTGATCCTGATCGCAATCAGTGATGACGGTCAAATTTGGATAGATGGCGAACAACTTGACCCCCGCTTTATCCGTTCACGCTTCGAACGAAGGCTTGCCGAAACTCCGAATGCCTCAGTGGTGATTCAGGGGGATCGGGCGGCTCAGAACGAGCATGTCATGACAATTCTTCGGGCAGCACGTGATGCAAATATTGCAGCTGTCTCAATCTCGACGGAGAGCTGAACATGATTATTATTCGATGGGTTGTCTCGCTTGGGTTGGCTTTAGCAGTAACCATAGCGTTGTTTTACTTCATGCAAGCGCTGATTGCGACCGGCGGTGAAATGGAAGAACGTTTGAACGTTATCCGTATTGTCGACGCGACCATGCCAGAGATTGTTATGGAGGTGGTTCGTGAGGTTGAGCGTCCCGAAGAGATAGAACAGCTCGAACAACCGCCGCCTGATGTTCCTGACAGGAATATCAATATGGACGGCGATAACAGCCTGAATATCAGTCGTGAGGTTGTGAACGTTGATCTTGAATTGAATATCGGTGCTGCAGGTCTTGGTGCAACTGACGGTGAAATGCTGCCGCTGGTGAATATTCAACCAACTTATCCAACCCGAGCTGCTCAGCGAGGTATCGAAGGATGGGCTCAGGTTTCCTTCACAGTGACTGAAACGGGCGGTGTTCGCGATGTTATTGTGGTTGATGCGGAGCCAGCGGGTATGTTTGATCAGGCGTCCATTCGAGCCGCGGAACGTTTCCGATTCCAGCCACGTGTGGTGAATGGTCAGCCGGTCGAAGTTCCGAATGTGCAATACGTTTTCCGTTTCCAGTTGGAGGAGTGATGAATGGCGACTTCATATTTGAAACTTAGAAATATTCTGATGGCGGGCATATTGGCTGCTTCAGCGGTTGTGTTGCTAGCAACAGTATCCGAGCCAGTTTATGCTCAACAATCAGGCCAGAGTGAACAGTCAGGGCAGCGTCAACCGCCACCGACACGTAGTTCTGACACATTGAGTGATCGTGTCTACCGAGCGATTGCTGAGATTCAGGGCTTGATGACGCCCGAAGATCCCAATGACCAACCAGATCTTGTTGCAGCTAAGCGGCAACTTGACACGCTGAATGAGCGTTATGACTCGTTGAATGATTTTGAGAAGTCAACGTTGTTGAACTTTTACACCAACTATTATTTGGCGACAGATGATATCCCCAACGCGATGGCAACCTTTGAGAGGATTTTACAAATTGTAAATCTTCGGGAAGACGCAAGATTGCGAGCATTATTGTCATTGGGGCAGCTTTACGCGTCAGAAGAGCGCTATGACGAAGCTGTTGCGACTTTGAATCAGTGGAGAGATCTCTCTGTTGAAGAAAATGCCACGGTATTCCAGATCCTGGCTTTGGCGTACTACAACAAACAAGACTATGCACAGGCGATACCCCATCTGATCAGTCACATGGACATGTTGCGTGCAGAGGGTCGGGAACTGGGCAAGAATATCTACGGTCTGCTCAACTTGATGTATATCGAGCTGGAAGACTACGAAAACGCACTCGCAGTGACCAGAACGATGGTCGGATTGTTTGATGAAGCATCAGATTGGCGGAATTTGGCTGCAATCTATGGTTATCTCGACGATGATGCCAAGCGTATTCAAACGTTGGAATTGACCTACCGTAAAGGTTATTTTTCAAATGAGGCTGAGTACTTGAATTTGGCACAGTCGCTGGCGGGTATGGATGCGCCTGTTCGGGGAATCAAGATTCTTGAAGACGGCATTGAAAAAGATGTTGTTGACGAGAATGATGCCAATTTGCGCCGATTAACGCAAATGTACATTATGGCAAATGAATTTGAAGGTGCACTTGAGCCAGCAAAGCGTTTGACTGAGTTGGCAAACGATGGTGAGTCTTGGGATTACCTCGGTTACGTCTACTTGATGAATAAGGATTTTGTGAATGCGGCGACTGCCATGCAGACGGCGCTGGAACGTGGTGGTCTTGAAAATCAGGGTGAAGTGCAATTATCTCTGGCGAGAGCCTTGGTGGAACTCGATCGTTTTGATGAAGCGCTGGCTGCGGCTCAGCGTGCAGAAACGCTTGGTACAAACAATGCACGCCAGTTCGTAACCTTTGTGCGTAGTTCCAAAGAGCGTCATGAAGCGCTAGCAGCACGTAAGCAGGAATCTATTGAGTACTACCGATCCTGATAAAGATTTAACTTTATCCGGCTTGAAAAAGACTCGGTAAGACCCCATAAAAACTCGGTAACCGGAAGGTTGACCGGGTTTTTTTTATGCGACTGCCAGAACAATTTTGCAGGGGTTATGTGTATGACAACAGAAGTAAAAAAGGAAACCAGAGGGTTTGAAACCGAGGCCAAGCAGTTGCTGCAGCTGATGATTCATTCACTGTACAGCAACAAGGAAGTATTCCTGCGTGAGTTGATTTCAAACGCATCTGATGCCGCGGACAAGCTTCGTTTTGAGTCGCTGTCAAAGCCTGAGCTGTTTGAGAATGATGCAGATCTCAAGGTGTTGATCAGTTTTGACAAGGACGCAGGCACCATCACCATCTCCGACAATGGTATCGGCATGTCCCGCGAAGAAGTGATCAGTAATCTCGGCACCATCGCACGTTCAGGTACTGCGCAGTTTCTGAATAATCTCAGCGGTGATCAGAAAAAAGATTCACAGCTGATTGGACAATTTGGGGTCGGTTTTTACTCGGCATTTATCGTTGCTTCCGAAGTGGAAGTGCTGACCAGAAAAGCCGGTGTGGATGCTGCGGAGGCTGTCCATTGGATATCGCAGGGAGAATCGGACTACACCGTTGAGACTGTTGAAAAAGCCAGCAGAGGAACCACTGTTATTCTGAAGCTCCGGCCAGAAAGCCAGGAGTTCGCGGATGCTTTCCGTCTGCGGCAGATTGTAAAAAAATATGCTGATCACATCGCCATACCGGTATTGTTACCGAAACAGAATTTTTCAGCTGATGCGGAAGAATATGCGCCGGCTGCTGTACCAGAGTTTGAGGCTGTCAATTCAGCCAAGGCTTTGTGGACGCGTCCCCGATCAGACGTGAAGGAAAATGAGTACATAGAATTTTACAAACATATTTCTCACGACTATGAACAACCGCTCAACTGGAGCCACAACAAGGTTGAGGGCAAGCTGGAATACACCAGCCTGTTATTTGTGCCAGGGCGTGCTCCCTTTGATTTATGGAACCGTGATGGTGTTCGTGGTCTTAAACTGTATGTGCAACGCGTGTTTATCATGGATCAGGCTGAACAGTTTCTGCCCCTGTATCTGCGCTTTATCAAAGGTGTTGTTGATTCCAACGACATCTCCTTGAATGTTTCGCGTGAAATTCTCCAAAAAGACCCCGCTGTTGATTCCATGCGCAGTGCATTAACTAAACGTGCGCTGGATATGCTTGGAAAATTGAAGGCAGACGATAAGGACAAGTATAAAAAATTCTGGGCGGAGTTTGGTCAGGTACTTAAAGAAGGCCCGGGGGAAGATTTTTCCAATCGTGAGGCGATCGCCAAGTTATTGATGTTTGCCAGCACGCACGAGGGCAGCCAAGGGCAGGATCAAACGCTGGACGACTATGTTGCAAGAATGCGGCCCGAGCAAAACAAAATTTATTACCTGATTGCTGATTCGGCAAAAACCGCGCGCAACAGCCCGCATCTGGAAATTTTCCGGAAGAAGGGTATAGAAGTGCTGTTGCTCTCCGATCGTATTGATGAATGGCTGATGAGTCATCTGCATGAATTTGATGGCAAGTCGTTGCAGGACGTCACCCGGGGAGAGTTGGATCTGGGTGGTCTGGACGACGAGGCGGAAAAAGTTGAGCAGGAAAAGCGCGAGCAGGCAATGAAACCATTGATTGACCGCGTAAAAGCCAGTCTTGGTGAGCGTATCAAAGAGGCGCGTGTCAGCCATCGACTGACTGACTCGCCCGCCTGCCTGGCGCTTGATGAAGATGATATGGGCGCGCAAATGCGTCGAATCATGCAGGCGTCTGGTCAAAGTGTTCCCGAGACAAAGCCTGTCTTTGAACTCAACCCGACACACCCGCTGATCAACAAGCTGGAGCATGAACCGGATGAAGATCGGTTTGGTGACTTGATTTCTCTGTTGTTTGATCAGGCAAGCCTGGCCGAGGGTCACGAGCTGGAAGATCCTGCACGGTTCAGCCGTCAGCTTAATAAACTGCTGCTTGAGCTGTGTGACTGATATTCACACGCTTCATACCGAGCCGCTGTTACATCCGTTGCAGCGGCTCTATCCCAAGAAGATTCAAACCTTTTTTGAGTGTCACCGCTGTCAGACTGGCTAACGCCAGTCTGCTTCTGCGGGTTTCAGCATCTGATTTGAGAATAGGGCAGCTCTCATAGAACTTCATGAACAGGCCGGATAATTCATACAGATACAAGCACAGCTGATTTGGGTAGCAGTCCTCGCCAAGTAGTTGAACCAGCTCTGCAAATTGTAGAATTTTGACAGCAAGTGAGCGCTCCTCGGATTGCTGCAACTGAATATGGTCGCCAGGGTAAATGGATTCCTCTTCCAGACGACGTAACACACTTTGTATACGCGCATACGCATACAACAGGTAGGGTGCTGTGTTGCCGTCAAATGAAAGCATGCTCGACCAGTCAAACACATAATCACTGGTGCGGTTTTTGGACAGGTCAGAATATTTTACGGATGCTATGCCCACCGTGCTGGCAATCAGTGCTTTTTCCGGGCCGGACAAATCTGGGTTCTTTTCTGCAACCAGATCCTGTGCCCTCGAGACGGCTTCAGCAAGCAATTCTCGCAATTTAACAATATCGCCACTGCGCGTTTTGAAGGGTTTGCCATCCTCGCCCATCATGGTGCCGTAAGCGATATGCTCCAGTTTGCAGTTCTGTCTGACAAAACCGGCGGCTCTGGCAAGGGCAAACACTTGTTGAAAATGCAGGCTTTGACGAGCATCAACGACGTACAGAACCCGGTCTGCTCCGAGGTTTTCGCAGCGGTAACGGATAGCAGCCAGATCGGTGGTGGCATACAGGTAACCGCCATCTCTCTTCTGGATAATCACCGGTAACGGGCTGCCATCCTTGCCTTTAAATTCGTCCAGGAAAACACACTGTGCACCATCGGATTCGGTGAGCAGACCTTTGTCATAAAGATCATCAACTATGGTTGGTAACTCACTGTTATAGAAGCTTTCTGCTCGCAAATCGCTGCGCTTTAATCCAACGGATAGCAGGTTGTAGACTTCTTCACAGTGCTGCAAGGACTCTTCGATAAAGCGTTGCCATGCGGCCAGACAATCCGCATCACCTTGCTGAAGTTTAACTACGTAAGCGCGCGCCTGATCTGCAAAGCCAGGTTCCGCATCAAAGCGTTGTTTTGCAGCACGGTAAAACCCTTCCAGATCCGCCAGATTTTTGGACAGTGCCCTGTCATCACTACTCAAAGAGTTCATATGGGCGATCAGCATGCCAAACTGAGTGCCCCAGTCGCCAACGTGATTCTGTCGTATGACGCAGTGTCCCAGCGCTTCAAGAATGCTGACAATCGAGTCGCCGATAATAGTGCCGCGCAAGTGACCTACATGCATTTCCTTGGCAAGATTAGGACTCGAATAATCAACCACAATGGTTTGTGGATGCTGGCTTGGCAGAATAAGGGCACTTGGGTCTGACAAGCATGCACTGGCTTTTGCTGCCAGCAGGTCGTCATTCAGATAGATATTGATGAAACCCGGGCCAGCAACCTCTGCTCGTGCGATCAGGCTGTTACCTTTTAAGGCATTGATGACTTTTGTTGCCAGATCCCGTGGGTTCTGGCGGAGTTGCCGTGCCACTGCCATTACACCATTTGCCTGATAATCACCAAACTCCGGTCTGGAAGCATAGATGACTTGTCCTTTGGCTTCTTTGATGCCACAAACCTGTACCAGCGCGTCAGTGACGGTGTTTTCGAGGGATTCTTTGATTGTCAGCATGACAGCTCCAGATGGAAAGCAAAAACTGCGCGGATTTTACACCAATTGCCACGGAGATGCCGGTATAGATGTGCGCGCAGTGCTATACTGCGCGCCAGTTTCACCAAGGTAGTCATCATATGAGCAGCCAGACTCAGTCTTCCCCAATGTCCGTGCAAACCGCCAATACGGGTGTGCAACTGCTCGATGTTACTGCTCATTCGGATGGCCAGCGCCTGGATAACTTTCTGTTGTCCCGGCTGAAAGGCTTGCCGAAGTCACACTTGTACCGGTTAATCCGCAAAGGTGAAATCAGGGTAAACAAAAAGCGATGTAAACCGGATCAACGACTCAATGAGGCTGATGTTGTACGAGTAGCGCCCTTACGATTGGCGGAGCAGGAATCCTTGGTGGCCCCGAGCGCGGGCCTTGTGGAACGACTACAAGATGCCATTTTGTATGAGGATGAGCATCTGCTTGTGCTTGATAAACCCTCGGGACTTGCTGTGCACGGTGGTTCTGGCATTAAGGCAGGGCTGATTGAGGCGCTTCGGTCAATGGCTGACAGTGATGGTTATCGTGAGTTGGTGCATCGTCTTGATAAGGAGACGTCTGGTTGCCTGTTGGTAGCCAAGACTGGTAAGGCTCTGAAATTTCTTCAAAAAGAAATGAAAGCAGGGCATGTAGAAAAAAAATATCTTGTGCTGGTTCATGGTCAATGGCCAAAACATATCACCCGTGTTGACGCTCCTTTGTTAAAACATCACCCCAGTGATGCTGAGAGTTATTCAACCATTGATGAGACGGGTAAGCCTTCAATCACTTTGTTCGAATTGAAAAAGGTATGGGTTGAGGCAAGTTTGCTGGAAGCAACGCTGATTACTGGTCGGACACACCAGATCAGAGTGCATACTCAGTCAGCGGGGCATCCGGTGATTGGGGATACGCGATATACCCACAATAAAGTTGGGTCGTTAAATGAATGTCGGTCCCTATGCCTGCACTCATCCTTAATCAAGTTCACACATCCGGTAACCGGTTCCAGAAAAGAGTTTGCCGCATCCATGCCTGCAACCATGCAATCGCTGATTGAAAAGCTCACCACCATGAATCAATCGTAAGAACCCGAAAAGTATGCGGAAAGCATATATTTTTTTGACATCAAGGCTCTGTGCCCCTAGAATTGCGCGCCTATGACAGAGACCCCAATCCATCATTCTTTACTGACACAAACCCTGGATCCCCAAAAGGTATTCAGACAAAGAATGCAGTTAAAGGGGCAGTTACCGGTCGCTTCGTTACAGAGACTTTGCGAAAGTTTGCTTGATGAAGAAGGCACGGTCATCGCAAATTTGTTGTTTGAAGTGGATACGGAACGCAGGCCCAGGATTGTTGGGAATGTGAGCACGGATGTCAGTGTAGTGTGCCAGCGATGTCTGCAACCGATGAAGTTGCATGTCGAGGACAAAATTGATCTTGTCCTAGTGACCACAGACGCTCAGTCAAAAGCGCTGCCTGACAGATTTGATCCGTGGATTTGTGGTGAGGATGAGCAGTTATCACCCGCAGATATTATTGAAGAACAGTTGATCCTCGCGATGCCGATTGTGTCGATGCACGAGCGATGTGTGGATGTAAATAAAGCCCAGAATTTGGCGATACCGAACCAGATTGGATCAGAGTCAGCCCGGAAAAACCCGTTTGCGGTCTTGGCCGGGCTTAAGCCAAGATCTGAAAAATAGTTTGATTTCAGTTCCTAGTAGATTGAAATTTCAGCATTAATTAACAGGAGTACATAGCATGGCCGTTCAACAGAACAAAAAATCCCGCGCTCGTCGCGACCAGCGTAGAAGTCATGATGCATTGACTGGTCCAACCTTGTCAGTTGACAAGACCACGGGTGAGGTTCACCGTCGCCATCACATTACTGCTGATGGTTTTTACAAGGGCAAAAAAGTTCTGAATCTTGGTGACGAATAAGTTTGACTGACATCCGGTGCATCGCTATTGATGTAATGGGGGGGGATTCCGGCCCCGCAGTGACGATGCCGGCCTGCCTGTCTATTTTGCGCCGGCATCTTTCTGTCAAATTGTTGCTTGTTGGTGATGAGTCTCTGATCAAGGTTTACCTCAAGGGTTTATCGGAGTCGGAGCTTTGCCGAATACAAATCCTTCATACCTCTGCAGTGTTTGCTGATACCTTGCGGCCGGATAACATCCTGCGAAGTGGCCGCGACTCGTCGCTGTTTCTTGCTATTGAACAGGTGCGATCCGAAACTGCCGAAGCGTGCATCAGTGCCGGCAACACCGGCGCTTTGATGCTCGCCTCACGTCACCTTCTAAAAAATATTCAAGGCATCGAAAAGCCCGCCATGATTGCCATGCTACCAGGGTCGCGGGCTGGCGGCTTTACCTATGTTCTTGATGTAGGTGCTAATATTGAGACCACCCCTCGTCAGTTTTTCCAATTCGCAATCATGGGTAGTGTGCTGGTCAGTGCAGTTTCCGGCAAACCGCGCGCTCGGGTGGCACTGTTGAATATCGGTTCTGAGGCTCATAAAGGCACGCCGGAAATTCGTCAGGCAGCAATTTTGCTTACTGCTTGTAATGATGTTGACTACGTTGGTTTTGTTGAAGGTAATCAGATTTTTGATGGGATTGCTGATGTCATTGTATGTGATGGCTTTGCCGGTAACATTACGATCAAGGCCAGTGCAGGCGCTGTAAAGGTTATCGAAAATCTTATGCATCAAAGCATCCGCAGGCGTTGGTATTACCGTGCGTTCGGTTTTTGTATGAGACCGTTTTTTCGAGATGTGCGTCGCGTGCTTAACCCATCAAAATACAATGGTGCCACGTTGATCGGTGTTCAGGGTGTCATTGTTAAGAGCCATGGCAACTCTGACAGGGCAGGTTTTGAGCAGGCCATTGAGCATGCTTTGCGGCAATTGGCATTTAATGTTCCTCACTTGATTGCGACACGGATGCAAAAAACAGTCGATGTAATGTAATTTTTCCTGAAACAGAATGAGAGCAAGTTATGCAAAAATTTGGGTTTGTTTTTCCGGGTCAGGGTTCTCAGAAGACGGGCATGCTCAGCGAACTGGCCATGGTTTATCCGTTGGTAAAGGAGACTTTTTCAGAGGCATCTGACGTGCTTGGTATGGACTTCTGGGACATCGTTCAGTCCAATCCCGATGGGTTGCTGGACCAGACTCACATCACTCAACCTGCACTGCTGGTCTCGTCGATTGCGATCTGGCGGATATGGGAGCAACAGCATGGGCCGCTACCGGAAATGCTGGCAGGCCATAGTCTGGGAGAGTATTCAGCCCTGGTCTGCGCAGGGGTGCTTGGTCTTGGTGATGCCGTGCGACTTGTTCATCAGCGTGGTCTTTATATGCAGCAGGCTGTTCCTGCCGGCACTGGGGCTATGGCTGCGATCATAGGTATGGACGATCACAGAATTGATGATATTTGTAAGTCGGTTGCCGGAGATGGTGTGGTTTCAGCCGCGAACTTTAACGCCCCCGGTCAAACCGTGATAGCCGGCGACAAGCTTGCCTTTGAACGCGCGATGTCAGCCTTGAGGGAAGCCGGCGCCAAAAGAGCATTACCGCTCAATGTCAGTGTGCCTTCTCACTGCGCATTGATGAAGCCGGCAGCTGATCAGCTTGCTGCGGATCTCGCGCTGGTTGAGTTTAAACGGCCATCAATTCCTGTTGTGCAAAACATTCATGGCCGTGCTACCAAAGAGCCAGCCGATATACGAGAGAATCTGCTTAAACAGTTGTACATGCCCGTTCAATGGGTCGACAGCATTTATTGCATGCGCGACTTCGGCGTTGGCAAAATTGTAGAATGTGGCCCCGGTAAAGTGCTTTGTGGTTTGATCAAGCGTGTGCATCCAGAGATAGAGACTTTCAGCACAGAGTCACCTGAGGCCCTGTCTGATGCCTTGGCTCACATCAGTAGTCGTGTTTAATACCAATAAAAAGATCTGTTAAATGACACTTTAATCAGGAGTTTGCTGACAATGAGTTTGACCGGAAAAGTAGCGCTGGTGACAGGCGCAAGCAGGGGCATAGGTCGTGCGATCGCGTTGGAACTTGGAAAAATGGGTGCCACAGTAGCCGGTACCGCCACCAGTGAAGACGGCGCAAAAGCGATAACGGAATTTTTTGCCAAATCTGCAATCAAAGGCTCAGGCTTTTGTCTGGATGTGGGTTCTACGGAAGCGGTTGATTCAGTGTTGGCGAGTATTGAACAGGAATTTGGTACTTCACCGTTGATTCTTGTCAATAACGCCGGAATCACCCGCGATAATCTGTTGATGCGCATGAAGGCAGAGGAGTGGGAAAGTGTTATGAACACTAATCTGACATCCCTGTATCGAATCTGCCGCAGTTCAGTCAAGGCAATGACCAAGGCACGGTGGGGACGAATCATCAACATCAGTTCGGTTGTTGCCTCAAGCGGAAACCCGGGACAAACAAATTATGCAGCGTCCAAGGCTGCCATAGAGGGATTCTCAAGGTCTCTGGCACGTGAAATTGGCTCCCGTGGAATTACGGTCAATGCGATAGCACCGGGATTTATTGATACGGATATGACTCGTGCATTGACTGAAAAGCAGGTTGAAACCATGCTGTTACAAATCCCGCTGGCGAGATTCGGAAAACCTGAGGAAATCGGTGCAGTTGCGGGCTTTCTTGCATCAGATGCCGGAGCATATATCACGGGTGAAACGATACATGTGAATGGTGGCATGTACATGGCGTGAAACTTACATAATCGCGCGTAATTTTATCTAAAACGACGCGAGAAATATGTTTTAAATTTTTGAAAAATATATGTTTTTATTCGGTCAAGATATTTATTTTCCAGTTAAAGATTACAAGCACTATAAAATACATGTAAACTTGCGTTTCAGATTAATCCGGTAGATCAAAAAAGAACCAATTAATCGGGATGTGTGACAAACATTGGTACTAGGAGCTAATAAGAGTTATGAGCAGCATTGAAGAACGAGTGAAGAAAATTGTCTGCGAGCAGCTTGGCGTTAAAGAAGAAGATGTAAAACTGTCATCTTCATTCGTGGAAGATCTCGGCGCTGATTCTTTGGACACGGTTGAATTGGTCATGGCTCTGGAAGAAGAGTTTGAGACTGAGATTCCAGACGAAGACGCTGAAAAAATCACCACAGTGCAGCTGGCCATAGACTACATTAACCAGCACCTGTAACAGCATTCCGCTTATAGGATTTTTACAAATAGAAGCTACTCCGGGCAGTTACTTGGGGTAGCTTTTGTTTGTTCAGTGGAGAGATGCGCGTTGAATGGCAGGCGAGTAGTGATAACCGGTCTGGGCATGGTTTCTCCATTGGGAAATGATGTCTCGACAACGTGGAATGCCCTTAAAGAGGCTCAAAGCGGTATCAATATTCTTGAGCAATTTGATACTTCTGCTTTCAGCACCCGCTTTGGCGGATCCATTAAGAATTTTGACAGTGAACCATACATGCCGGCTAAAGATGCCAAGCGCATGGATGTGTTTATTCTGTATGGCGTAGCGGCAGGGGCCCAAGCCATGCAAGATGCTGGTCTCGATGGTGACAACAGTTTTGATCCGTCCAGATTTGGTACTGCGATAGGTTCAGGTATCGGCGGAATCACGGCTATTGAGATTAACTCCGAGCTGATCCGCGTCAGTGGACCCAGAAAGGTCTCTCCATTTTTTGTTCCCGGTTCCATCATCAATATGTTGGGCGGAACACTTTCCATCCGATATAACTTGCAAGGGCCCAACATTTCGGTCACCACAGCATGTACCACCGGTACACATAACATTGGCCTCGCAGCCCAAATGATCGCTTCAGGCCAGGCTGATCTGATGCTGGCAGGTGGCGCTGAAATGGCAACATCGCCGGTGGGACTCGGTGGTTTTTGCGCCGCCAGGGCTCTTTCCACTCGTAATGACAATCCGCAAGCGGCCAGCCGTCCCTTTGACAAAGACCGCGATGGTTTTGTACTCAGTGATGGTGCAGGGATTATGGTGCTGGAAGAGTACGAACATGCCCGTAAACGCGGCGCACGAATCTATGCAGAACTCTCCGGCTTTGGCATGAGTGCAGATGCTTTTCATATGACATCGCCCTCAGAGAACGGCAGGGGTGCCGCCGCGTGTATGCGCAACGCCCTGCTCAGTGCCGGCATGAATCCTGAAGATATTCAATATATTAATGCGCATGGCACTTCGACGCTGGCCGGAGACATCGCTGAAACCCAGGCGATCAAATCGGTGTTTGGCGAATATGCTGGAAGCCTGCCAGTCAGCTCAACAAAATCGATGTTGGGGCATTTGCTCGGCGCAGCGGGCGCGGTTGAAGCCATCGTGTGTGTCATGTCCCTGCACGATCAGGTGATTACGCCCACAATCAATCTGGATAATCCTGACCCGCAATGCGATCTTGATTATGTGCCAGGCACCAGCAGAAATGTCCGCCTTAATGCGGTTCTCAGCAACTCGTTTGGTTTTGGCGGAACCAATGGTTCATTGATCTTCAAACGGTTCGTGTGACGGAGGAGCCATGAGCCCGGCTCCGCAAACAGTGTCTGATCATATTTTTTCAGAAACCGTTTCCAGTCAGAATCGCGGATTGCTTTACGGCGATGGGCTTTTTGAAACGATCCGTTTTCGCTCGGGCCAACTATTGCTATGGGAGCCTCATCGTCAACGTCTGCTCTCCGGTTGTGATGCACTTGGAATCGATCTGGATCATGCTTACCTGGACAGTCTGATTCCCGAAATCATTGCGTCAGCACCATCAACTGACTGCATCCTCAAAGTGATTGTCACCAGGGGCACGGGCGGGCGCGGATACTCACCACCCTCACCGAACCGGCCCACAGTGTTGTTTCAGTGGCATGCACTTGCCGCCGACATCATCAACAACACAAGAATGGGCATTGATGTCATTTTTTGTCGTCATCCACTGTCGGTAAACCCGGTCACAGCCGGCATAAAACACCTTAACCGGCTGGACCAGGTGCTTGCCAGTCGGGAATTGTCGGCCTGCGCTGTGCACACACCCACAGTGCGCGAAGGGTTAATGCTCGACGTGGACTCAAACCTCATCGAAGGTACCCGCAGTAACGTATTTGTTGTTATCCAAAATCAGCTTTGTACGCCGGAGCTGACCCGTTGCGGTGTTGATGGTGTGATGCGCAACCGGCTGATCGAGTTGTTTGCTTCACAGGGAGTTGAAGTGGTTGTCAGAGCAATTCGGCATCGGGAGCTGACACAAGGCTCTGAAGCATTTTTGTGCAACAGTGTTTTTGGAGTCTGGCCGATATTGCGGCTGATTGATGTTCATGCCGGTGAGGAACCGCATGAGTTTCGCGCCACAACAATGGCGCGGATGGCGCAGCAGTGGCTGCGTGATGATTTTCCCCTGTGAACAGGTTGACTCATCATGCTGAATAAAGCGGTCAGTTTTGTGCGTCGCTACCTGTTCCGCTTGCTTCTGCTGGTGCTGGTTTCAATCATACTTTGTACATCGGTCGCTTATGTTGCTGTTAAAAACTATCTCGAGACGCCGATTGGCCTGCATCAGCCAATGGTCATCATGATAGAACCAGGTCGCTCGCTGACTCAGGTGACGCGTCGGCTCGAACTGGATGGTGTGCTCAAGTGGCCTTGTGTTCTGGTGCTGTGGGCACGTTGGCAAGGGATCGACCGATCGATGCGTACCGGCGAGTATGAGTTAACTCCCGGACTAACACCGGTGTCTTTATTGAGCCTTTTGATGTCGGGCCGAAATGTGCAGTATCCGGTGACCCTGGTGGAGGGTTGGACTGCTCGTCAGGCGCTTGAGCATCTATGGGCGCAGGAAGCTATTCGCGTGACCTTACGCGACAAAACCGATGAAGAACTGTCAGTTCTGCTGCAGTCGCCATTCCCTGCTCTTGAGGGCACTTTGTTTCCGGACACCTACTTTTATACACGTAACACAACCGACGAAGACATTCTTAGACGCGCGCATCTTCAACTGCGTGACGTTCTGGAAAGTGAATGGCGTCAGCAAGCGCAGAATCTGCCTTACGATTCGCCATGGGAGGCGTTGATCATGGCCTCAATCATCGAAAAGGAGTCAGGATATCAGGCAGAGAAGGCGGATATTGCGGGCGTGTTTGTCCGGCGCCTGCAGCAAGGCATGCGCCTGCAATCGGATCCAACCATCATCTACGGAATGGGTGACAGCTATTCGGGTAACATCCGCCGCTCTGACATAGAAACAACCACCCCATGGAATACTTATCGCATTAATGGCTTGCCTCCGACACCGATCGCGCTGAGCGGCAGAGATTCAATCAGAGCCAGTCTTAATCCCAATCCTGGAACAGCTCTCTACTTTGTATCGCGTGGCGATGGCAGTCATCAGTTTTCAGATACACTGGAGGAGCATAATGCAGCGGTGCGAAGGTATTTGAGGAATAACAATGAGTAGTCAGCCTGATCAACACGGCCGGGGTTGTTTTATCACCATAGAAGGCACCGAGGGTGTCGGTAAAACCACCAACATCGCGTATATCAGACAGTGTCTGAATGATCAGGGCATTGAACCCGTGATGACCCGCGAGCCCGGCGGCACCGATCTTGCGGAGAGTATTCGCGTGCTGTTGCTGGAACCCAAAGTCGAACCCATGGCGGAATTGACAGAGTTGTTGCTGATTTTTGCAGCCAGGGCCCAGCACCTGGCGCAGAAAATCAAGCCGGCCCTGGACGCAGGGCAATGGGTGCTGTGTGACCGCTTTACCGATGCGACCTATGCCTATCAAGGGGGTGGGCGATTGCTGGATAAAACCACCATTGGCAATCTGGAAAATCTTGTACAGGGTGACCTCAGACCGGATCTTGTTCTGATACTGGATATAGAACCTGAGATTGGTCTGCAACGCGCTCGGCAGCGCGGCGAACCTGATCGTTTTGAACAGGAAACACTGGATTTTTTCCGTCGAGTCAGAGCGGCTTACTTGCAACGTGTTGTAAAGGATCCGGACAGGTATCTGATTATCGATGCCGGCCAGCCGTTGGATGATGTGCAGCGCCAGATTAAGGTCGGTTTGCAGGCGTTCTTGTTAAAAAGGCAAGCGCTATGAATTCAGTCGTTTTGACTTGGCATCAGGCTGCGTGGGCACAACTAGTGTCTCGAGTGGACTCCAATCGCTTACCGCATGCGCTGATGCTGATTGCGCCGTCCGGCAGCGGCCGCCGACTGTTTGCGGAAGCTTTTTGTGCCTATCTGATGTGCGACGCAGACACATCCAGGCCTTGTGGTCGTTGCAAACAATGTATGTTGTATGCCAGCGGAAATCATCCTGACGTGATGATGTTAACGCCGGAGTTAAACAGCAAAGCGATAAAAATTGATATGGTCCGGCGTGCCACGCAGTTTGTCGAGCAAACTGCCAATCAAGCGAAGGCGACCAAGGTCGTGATTATTGAGCCTGCTGAAGCCATGGCACCTGCTGCAGCGAACTCATTGTTGAAAAGCCTTGAGGAGCCGCCCGGTAAGACCTTGTTTATGTTGATCGCTGAACCCGGCGCATCCTTGTTGCCGACGATCCGCAGTCGTTGTCAGCCTCTGGTTCTGGGTACCGCCGACGATAAAGAAGCCATGGCCTGGTTAACAGCACATAGCAGTGCAGAACCTCAACAATTGTTAGCTGCTTTGCGGCTGGCACCGGGCAGGCCTTTGTATGCGCTGGAGCTGCATGAAAAGGGCGTTCCGGCATGGCGTGCTGCTTTTGAGCAGAGTTTGCCAGCGTTATTGCGGGGCAACATCTCGGCAGGTGAAATAGCAAAATTGGCCGCTACGCAGCCCGCTTTACGTGCTATACAAGTTCTGCAGGATGCCACAGCCCGCGATTGTGTGCAGTTATCGCTGCACAAGGCAGTGGCTGAACTCAAAGATCGATTGGCCTTTCAGCAAAAACTGTTGCCAGTTATCCGGCAACTGACTGGTACTTCCAATCCCAATGAATTGTTGGCCCTGGAATATGTGTTTATTGAGTTTGCCAAATTAGGACAAGGAATGTCTGATGTATGAACATCACCAACTCTAACAGCGCGCCGGCCGCGCTGATCAAAATCGCAATACCAAACGCCGACATGTTATCCGCGTGTTACATGCCGTTTCTGGAGCGCAAGGGTTTGTTTGTTCCCTCCGCTCAGCCAAGATGCGTGGGAGAATCGGTTTTTCTGGTTTTGCGCCTGGGCGCAGAAAACAGATTTTCCGCTGGTAGCGCCCGTGTTTGCTGGATTACACCCACGCAGTGCAGTGATGGGCGTGTTGCAGGGTTCGGATTGCATTTTGATGATGAGCACGGAGAATTAGCGCAATCCATACAAACAAGTCTGATCGGGAATAATCATCCCGGTGCGGAGCGCTCATATACACTTTGAGTCTGTCTCTGGGCTAGAATGAAATTTCACTTTCCAGGGTCTACGTTCACACCCTTATCAGGAGAAAACCCATGAGTAAATCGCGATTTTTTGGCAAGCTTGGGCTCACACCATTTTCAATTGTTGCCATGATGTTTCTGGCATCGTGTTCTGCCGACAATGCTGATTCAGCAGCATCAGCCCAGAATGTGGCGATGATGGATCTGTACGCAAGCCCGACCTGCGGCTGCTGCAGTATCTGGCAGGAACATGCACAAGAACGCGGTTTTGCATTCACCGTTCATCACCGTGATAACGATGAGTTGACCATGGAGAAACTACGTCTGGGGATCAATCTGCGATATCACTCCTGCCACACTGCAGTTGCAGCGGATGGCAGCGTGTTTGAAGGTCATATTCCCGCCTATCTGATCCATCAGTATCTTGCCGCCAAACCAGCCGACAGCATCGGACTTGCTGTGCCAGGGATGCCTCTGGGAAGCCCGGGAATGGAAGCAGGGGACAGGTTGGATCCGTATGATGTGTTGCTGCTGAAAACCGATGGCAGCACTGAGGTATATGCCAGTATCACCAATCTGCAGATGCAGTATCAGTAATCAGAAAATCGATGAGCCCCGGATTTCACTGGCTACCAACTCTGCTAGCGCAAGACTGGCGGTCAGTCCCGGGGACTCCATTCCAAACAATTGCCATAATCCGCTGACGTGATGTGTGTCCGCGTTCTGGATCAGGAAGTCGGCAGGCTCGCCGTTGCTGGTTATCAATCTTGGCCTGATACCGGCATAGTCTGTGTGTAAACGTTGTGCATCCAGTGCAGGGTAGTAGCGCCTGATTTCCCTCTCAAACAGTGGGATGCGTGCAGGATCTACAGATAAATCCAGAGCATCCACCGCTTCAATGTCCGGACCAAAACGACACTGCCCGCCCAGATCCAGGGTGGCATGAATGCCCAATCCTCGGTACGCAGGATCAGGGACTGGATATATCAAGTGTGAGAAAGGACTTTTTCCGGACAGTCGCATATAACTGCCCTTGATAAACTGAATGTGTGGGATGCAGGCTGGATCAAGGCCGTCGATTGCGCCAGCCACGCTGACTGCGTGCAGGCCCGCACAGTTAATCAATACACGGGTGCGTAAAGTCAGCTCCTCTGCGCCGGATTGCAGAGTGAGCACAAAACCGCCGTGTTGATTATCAACGTTTGAATGCAGCAATTGAGTGCGACACGCCAGCACCACACCCCCGGATTGCGCTTCACGCAGCAGATGCTGCATGTAGTCATGGCTGTCGATAATGCCGGTTTCGGGCGACCACAGCGCAATATCAGCGTGGACCTTGGGCTCCATCGCTGCGATCTCGTTTTTTTCGATGAATTGCAGGGTGTTGACGCCATTTGCCTGTGCGCGCTGCAGTATTGCCTCCAGCGCAGTCTGCTCAGAGCGGTTGGCAACAATCAGCTTCCCGGTGCGTTTATACGGTATGGATAAGGCTTTACAGTAGTTGTACAGCAATTCCTTGCCGCGAACGCAGCACCGCGCCTTCAAGCTGCCGGGTGCGTAATAAATTCCTGCATGAATCACTTCACTGTTGTGGCTGCTGGTCTCCATGCCGACATGGCTATGCTGCTCCAGCACAACAATCTGCCGGGAGGGAAATGCACTGACCAGTTCTCTGGCCAGCGCCAAACCGATAACCCCGGCGCCGACAATACAGATATCAATGCTGTCGACGGCAGAAGTCTGATCAGAAGGCAGAGGCGCCTCCGACACTGCGGGGATCGGAACTACCATGCATCACGCCATCCTTGAGGAGAATGGAGTTCGCGTCACCGAGGCCATATCCCATCGGTGCCAGCTCAATGTGACCGATAGAGGTCAGCTCTTGTTCTGCGCCATCAACCAGCGCACCCGGTTCAATTCTGACCATGTCAGGCTGCCATTGATGGTGAATACGTGGGCTGGCGACGGCATCCTCAATATTCATGTCATGGTCAATAACGTTAAGAATCACCTGGAACACAGTATTGATAATCGTGGATCCGCCTGGCGAACCGGTTACCAGCACTGGTTCACCATCACGTGTCACGATGGTGGGTGTCATGGAGCTCAACATGCGCTTGCCGGGTTCTATTTTGTTGGCTTCGTCACCTAACAAACCATAGGCATTTGGTTCATTGGGTTTGGCAGAGAAGTCATCCATCTCGTTATTCAGCAGGAATCCGGCACCGGGCACTACAATACGATTGCCATATCCGAGATTCAGAGTAGTAGTGACCGACACGGAGACGCCGTCTTTATCCATGACGGAGAAGTGAGTGGTCTCCAGGCTTTCCAGTGGCCAGCTGCCCGCGCCGATATCCTCGCTGCGGGAGGCTTGCTCAGGGTTAAAGTCCAGAAAACGCTCGCGCGCATACTCTTTATCAGTCAGCATCGCCAGCGGAACCGGATAAAAATCCGGGTCACCCATGTGCTCGGCGCGATCCGCATAAGCACGCCGCTGTGCTTCGACCATCAGGTGAATGGTATCGGCAGTGCCCCAGCCCATAGCTTTGACGTCGTAAGCTTCCAGCATATTGAGCATTTGGACGATCAACGCGCCACCAGACGAGGGGGGCGGCATTGACCAGATCTCATAACCGCGGTAGGTGCCTTTGATTGGATCTCTCCACACGGGCTCGTAAGCAGCCAGATCTTCCAAGGTAATCATGCCATCCAGACGGTTCATTTCGTTGACCAATAACTGCGCCGTTTCGCCTTTATAGAATCCGTCGCGACCCTCGGCCGAAATGCGTTTTAAGGTCTCTGCAAGGTCTTTCTGAACCCAGATGTCTCCAGCAGCAAAGGGTTGACCGTTGTTGCTGAAAACTGCCATCGATGCAGGGTAATCACTCATGCTGTTCAGCACACGCTCAAAGTCTCCTGCGAGATCTTTGTTCAGAGGAAAACCTTCTTCAGCAAGTTTGATCGCTGGCGCGATGACCTGTTCGCGGGTCATGGTTCCATGTTTTTCGAGCGCATCAAGCAGGCCTGCGACACTACCGGGTACACCGGCAGCCTGGGCACTGTACAAAGACTTGCGACGGTCTACATTGCCTGCATCATCGAGAAACATATCGGGGAATGCGCTGCCAGGGGCTTTTTCGCGGTGATCCTGCGCGACCACGGAACCATCTTCCAGGCGGATGACCATAAAGCCGCCACCACCGATGTTACCAGCCGATGGATAGGTCACTGCCAATGCAAAACCCACTGCAACAGCGGCGTCTACCGCGTTGCCGCCTTGCCTGAGAATCTCGATACCAACATCGGATGCAATCTGCGAGCGTGAGCTCACGACACCATTATTGCCGGATACCGTATTGGCGGCACTGAAGGGCGCAGCAAGAAAGCTGGCAACCAGGATATAAACCAAGAAAGAACGTCTCAACATGAAAAATGCCTCAGATCTCAAGTCAGCAAAGATGGCCGTAATCGTATCACAAAGAAATTGATGACAGGCACGCAAGTCCTTACTTGATTTGAAATTTGTGTTCACCGAATCTCAGGTGGGCGTTATAGTTACAGCATTGATTTAACTTTCAGAGGTATGAATGCAACACAGCGAATTTGATTTTGACTTTTTTGTCATTGGTGCCGGCTCAGGTGGTGTACGTGCTGCCCGCACCGCGGCTGGACTCGGTGCCAGAACTGCAATTGCCGAGCAACGCTTTTTTGGTGGTACCTGTGTAAATGTGGGTTGTATTCCCAAAAAGCTTTACACCTACGCCGCCCAGTTTGCTCACCACTGGCGTGATGCAAAAGCATACGGCTGGCAGACTGGCGAGATCCCGGCGTTTGACTGGCAGCGCCTGAAAGATAATAAAGATAAAGAAATCAAAAGATTGAATGGTATTTACCGAAACATTCTGGGTACGGCTGGTGTGCAAATTATCGAGGGGCGCGCGGTTCTGGAGGATGTCCACAAGGTGCGTGTAGGGGATCAGGTTTTCTCTGCACGACACATTCTGATCGCTACCGGCGGACGCGCACAACTGCCGGAATTACCAGGGATTGAACTGGCGATTGACTCGGATGGTTTTTTTGAGCTGTCCAGTCAACCGAAGCGGGTGCTTGTTGTAGGGGGAGGGTACATCGCAACTGAACTCGCCGGTGTGTTTGCCGGACTCGGATCAACGGTGCACCTGGTCCACCGTGGGAATGTCCTGTTAGGTGATTTTGATGCTGAGATTGCCGGCTTTGTCACGGAAGCCATTGCTTTGTACACCGAGTTGCATCTTGGTTCGCAAGTCACAAAAATTGAAAAGATTATAAAAAGCAATGAGTCGGATCATGAGTTGCTGGTAACTCTTGATCATGGCAGTCAGGTAGCGGTGGATGTGGTTTTGTTTGCTACAGGCAGAAAGCCCAATACTGGCGGCTTGGGCCTTGAAAAGTTCGGCCTGCAACTGGATGACGGGGGCGGGGTGCATGTAAATGAGTTTTTTGAATCTTCTGTCCCGGGCATTTATGCAGTGGGTGATGTCATCAATCGCGTGACATTAACACCGGTTGCCCTGGCTGAAGGACAAACGCTGGCGAGGCGTTTATTCAGGCAGCCCGATATGGCTGCGTCGCCGGTGATGTCGTATGAACTGATCGCCTCTGCGGTGTTCAGCGATCCTCAGTTGGCAACTGTTGGCTTGACAGAGGCGCAGGCCAGGCAGCAGTTCTCTGCCGTTAAAGTATTCAAAAGCAGGTTTCGCCCGCTGAAGCATACAATGACCGGGGCGGCTGAGTTTACGTTGATGAAAATGCTGGTTGATCCAGTGACGGATCGCGTGTTGGGTGTGCATATGGCTGGCGCTGATGCCGCTGAGATTATTCAGGGCATGGCAGTGGCGTTACAGGCTGGCGCAACCAAGGCAGATTTCGACAACACCCTGGGCATTCATCCAACCGCCGCCGAAGAGTTTGTCACCATGCGTACACCCGTCACCCTTTCTTGAGCCGGACCTGATCAATGACAGAGCAAGAACCTTCCAAGCTGACGCGAATAACTGGTGCTGCTGCCAGTGATCAGGCGTTTTACTCGCGGGTGATAATGGTTGTTACCATTTGCGGGGTAACTGTAGGTATACCTTTTGCGTTATATCACCTGATCTGGGGCAGCCCTGCGGTTGGACTTGTATTGCTGCCAGTGCTGATACTGCAAGGGCTTTCAGTGTTTTTGCTGATGAGAAACGGCTTCAACACGCTTGCAGCATGGATTATTGGGGTATCGCAGACATCCGCAACAGTGTTCTACACACTGGCCCTGGGAATTGAGGCGAGTTATTGGCTGTTTGCCAGTGGGGTTGCCAATTACTATATTCTGGATCGTCGCGCTGCGCTGGCATTAAATCTGGCAGTTTGTGCGGTGACTGTTGTCTTTGCGCTGCCCGATCCGTCTCTTTCGATTCGTTTTGTTTCAACATTTTTGATGATCAATATATTTCTGTTCAGTTTTGCCGCACAACTGGAAACAAAGAACAGAGAGCTTGACCGCATGTTGTCGGTCGATCCGCTGACCAGGGCGGGCAACCGCACCGCGTTGGAGCAGGCGCTGCGGCGTGTAAAAAGTCAGTTTGATCGCCACGGGATAGCTGTGTCACTGATTATGGTTGACCTTGATCACTTCAAGCAGATTAATGATGTTTACGGTCACGCTGAAGGCGATGAAGTTTTGAAAAAAATCGCCCGACTGATTCAGCAACGTTTGCGGCCAACCGATCACCTTTACCGTTTTGGTGGTGAAGAGTTTGTGATTATCACAGAACACACACACATGGATCAGGCTGCGATTCTTGCGGAAGACATCCGTAAACGTGTCGAGGCAATCAACAGTGAAGATCATAATTCCAAGACCTACAAGAAGACTATATCGTCGGGTCTTGCGCAGCTCAGGGCGCACGAGTCCGCCGATCACTGGCTGGCTCGTGCCGACAAAGCCATGTACAAAGCAAAAGCCATGGGTCGCAACTGGATTTGTTTTGATGCCGACGAGGAAGCCGGTCAGCTCGGTAAATCCTCTGGCACGACGTCTACTTTATAAGCTTGAGTGCCGGCTGGCGGCTGATACCAGCCGGGGTCAGATGCACCATCAAGCTGATCTCGCACCTTGATCAGCGTAAACATACCGCCCATTTCCATCGGCCCAAACAGACCCTGTCCACCCATCATCGGCAGTGTGTTCTCAGGGCCTTGTATGTGACCGGCATCGATATGCTGCTGGTGATCGGACATACCGTGTTCACCCATGGGCATGTAGCCTGGAACCAGCGCGGCAATGCGCCGGGCAATCTGCCGCTGATTAACACCTATGGTATTGGGCAAGCTGTGTCCCATGGCATTCATGGTGTGATGCGACATATAACAATGAATAGGCCAGTCACCAGGCACCGCGATAAACTCCAGATCGCGGGTTTGTCCGACGCCAACAATTTCAGTCACTTCTTTGCGCCATTGTGCCTCAGGCCAGCGGCCGCCGTCAGATCCCGTGACCTCAAATTGCACACCGTGCATATGCATGGGGTGATTCCACATGGACAAGTTACCGATGCGCACACGCACACGCTCACCGGTCTGCGCCACCAGGGATTCAATTGCCGGAAAGACCTTGCTCTTGATGGTCCACAGATCAAACTCGGTCATGATTGAGGGATCGGGTCTGTAAGTGCCCGGGTGGATAGCCCAATTGTGCAAGAGCAGGGCATAGTCCCTTGTTACCGGTTTGGCTTCTGCGATGCGCGGATGAATGATAAACATCCCCATCATACCCATGGCCATTTGAATCATTTCATCGGCATGTGGGTGATACATGTGCGTCCCGTGTTGTATCAGCGGAAACTCATACACCCAGGTTTCGCCAGGTTTGATCGAAGGCTGGGTGAGGCCGGCGACACCATCCATGCCAAAAGGCAGCAACAGGCCATGCCAGTGTACCGTTGTTGGTTCCCCGAGTTTATTGGTGACGTAAATACGCACCCGATCACCTTCAACGGCCTCTATTGTCGGCCCCGGCGTGCTGCCGTTGTATCCCCAGGCCTTGATGCGCGTGCCTGGCGCAAATTCATGATCGAACTCTTCAGCAATCAGATGGAATTCCTTGACACCGTCGCGCATTCGCCATGGCAGCGTGCGCCCGTTAGGAGTAATCACCGGTACATAATCCTGAGTGTTGCCTGACGGTGTAACCGGTGTTTGAGCAGAAGCTTCATCAAGGCTGAGTTTTCCCGCTAACACACTGGCTGCACTACCCAATAATAACTGTCGTCTGTTAATCATTGTCTGACTCCTGAATGTGTGTGCCAACAAGGTTTTCGAGAGTTGTCCATGCACGCCAATAGTGCTCAGTGGCATCGATGTGACGCAGTCTTGCATCAAGCACTCTGTCAGCCACCGTCAGCAGCTCAAATGTTCCGCGCAACATAAAGTTGTATTCCTGCACGCTCAGTTGCATCATACGCTGATAGCGAGGAATTTCATTTTCTGTCAATAAATCAATCCGTTGGCGGTAACTTTGAATGTCCGACAGCGCGTTTTGAATCAATGCGCCGGTTTGTTGCAGGCGTTGTTGATGATGATTCAAGGAGAGCTGAACTCGTCCCTGCAGTGCACTTAATTCGGTGTCGCCATTATCAAAGATGGGTACAGTGAGTGAGAGTGCCAATCCTCGTTGATGCTCGCCGCTGCTTTCGCGTTCGCTCATAAGCTCGAGGCCGGATTGCCGCAGGTTAATCCGGCGCACTGCTGAGGCCAGTTCATGTTGACTTCTTTGTGTCTCGCGGCCGGTTAGCAGCAGGGCGGGTTGATGTTGCTGTGCCAGCTGCAGCAGTTCGCTGGTTTGCAGCACGGGTGCGTCAGGCAGCGTCTGATCAATTACCGGGAGTTGTTCGGGGATTATGAGTGTCGTCCCATGGCTTAGCCCCAGCGCCAGCTTTATCAGGCTGGCTTTTTTTGCAGCATCCAGTTAGGCGTTGATCTGTTGTGCCTGTCGCTGCGCAACAATGCTTTGACTGCCCAGCAGTTCGAGCTCGCTGATGTTGCCGGCATCAAACAGCAGCTGAGCAAAATCAGCCGCTACTGCGGCCGATTCATAAAGCTCGCGATGAGTGTGCAGTTTTTGTTGCGCAGCAACCGCTTGCAGCCACAGGTTTGCAACCTGCGTGAGTTCATCACTGAGCCGTTGCCATGCCTGCATCTGCCAAACCGCGATCTCGGAGGCTGACACTGCCTGGCGCTGCTGGCGGCTTAACCAGTCGACCAGCCCTAGCGAAAGTGAAACCTCCATTTTACAACGTCCGCCATCCTCAGGACGCATCATCGACAGCCCGATACCAGGATTTTCCAGCAGCTGCTTTTGTACGGACGCTGCCTCATGAATGCCCAGATCAAGCAAGATGCCGGCAACCCTTTCACTGTGTTGCAAAGCCAGTTGTTGAGCCTCAGCGGTGGAATTGACGGACGTGCCTTGTCCATTGGGGATGTCTAGTGCAGAAGGTACTGATACCAGTTGCAGCTCATCATCAAGATTGTGCTGCAGAGCGGACAGTGCGGAGCGTTCAAAGGTGGCGAATTTGTCCTGCAGTTCTTGTGTGTTACTGGTCTGGCAAGCTGACATCAGCAATGCCACTAACACCAGTAGTACTGGTTTGATTTTGTACATCAATATCATTCCTGTATCTGCGGCACGTGCTTGCAAATGCCATTAAATTATTAATTAATTCAGACAGATATCTTGATTTTCCGATGTTGGTAAACGGAGTTTGATCAAGAAGGAATGAATGGACAGGGGGGGCGGGATGGATGACTGTAAACACCAGTTTCAGTGTCTGGAGCAATGCGTGAAAAAGCAGACGCGTCAAAGAGCTGCGCTTGTTGACTGGTCTCGGCGAGATTAAACGGTTTCAGATTCTGGCAAACGCCACTGCAATGGAAACAGTCATTGGCATCTGCGGGTTCTGCCGGCTCAGGATTGTGGGTGAGATGATTAAAAATATCCGCTTGCGTATTGTTGCTGCTTACCGTGCGCTGAGTAGCCCCGTGGCAATCCGCAACAATGGGTTGTTCGCCAACCGTCTGCCCACCAACAAGGTCTGAAGCGCTGGAATCAGCGTGGACCGATAACGTCTGCAGGTGCTGCTTACACTCAATGAGGACGGCCGCCAATGATTGTGCGGGCAAACAAGCAATCAAAAACAACGCCAAGGCGGGATGTCTGATTAAGGGATGGTTTAAAAGTCTCATGACCGCAGTCTCACACAGTACCCGCAAATGCTCAAGATCAACTGTCGGATGTGCAAATGTGTGGTGATTTGATGATTATTACTATTTCCGGTAATAAAGATTACCGGAAATAGCATAAGGGGATGCGGGCGCGAGGAAGTACCCTGC